>Ga0157372_10000016_pt1 | contig 220177 bp, 194 predicted proteins | sample C55metaG_FD_115307 | JGI IMG/M metagenome (GOLD analysis project Ga0157372, IMG submission 115307) | Corn rhizosphere microbial communities from Kellogg Biological Station, Michigan, USA - C5-5 metaG | ecosystem: Host-associated > Plants > Roots > Rhizosphere > Soil | place: USA: Michigan...
AATGGAGTGCCAGCGGCCAGAATTTTGTCCTTTATTTTAGCCTCCTGTATCGTAAGGATAGCCCATCCTGCTTCTATAGAGAACCCATCTTGTATAGAATGAAATTGTCGAATATAATCGCTCATTTTTTCTAGACTACCGATGCTCTTATTTAACAAACATGTTTGTGTCTCTCCTTGATAACTGGCTTTTTGGGATATCAAGATGTTTGTATCTACGGTGGCAGAATCGAAGACTTGGTATCCACCAAAGTCTACTAATAGTAAAGGGTTTGTTTCTTCTAAGAAAAACTTACGTGTTGCGACTCCATAGTTTGCCCGCATCCATTTATTCGAGGTGATAAATCCGAAATAGTAATTTGGTTTTAAGAGCTTTATTGCCTGTTCATAAAATAGGCAGTAAATATCACCTGTACGCACAAAAGTCGAATATTTACCTTTTTCGAGGGCATCTGCGTCAGCTCCCATCTTTTGCAATTGTATGTAAGGTGGATTCCCAATGATCACTTCAAAGCCTTCAAAGTCGCCTTTTTCATTTAGGACTTCGGGAAACTCGAAACGCCACTCAAATGCATTACGGTAGATTGCATTGTTTTCGATTTCAGAGATTTCATTTTCAATTTTCTCGATATTTTGCGCTAGCTTTTTTACCTCAGCTTCCATCTCTTTTTCAGTCCGCTTCTTTCCAAAGAGATCAAAATTATTCTGAGCAAGCGCCAACTGTCCTCTTACCTCCGACAGGCGTTTACGTCTGGGATCTCGACGACTTACTGTTTCGTGAAACTGTTCTTTTATAGTCTTAATGAAATTTTGTAGTTCAGCCTTAGCTTCTTTATTTGGGGCATTTTTATAAGACTCGACAGCTAAACGATAGTCTTTAACTCCAAATTTCTGTTTTTTAAATACGTCTGAAAGATCTTCCGTTAATGAATATTTGTTCAGCAAAGAATTACCATGCTTAATATTGATATCAATATTAGGTAAGGTTTCAAGCTGTGTGTAGTTCTCTTCAGATCTGTAATATGCATGCTTAAGTAATTCAATCCATAGCCTTAGTTGGCATATCTTAACTGAATTAGGATTAATGTCTACACCAAATAAACTACCTTCAATTATCTTTCTTTTCTCATCAAATAAAGTTTGTTGAATCCTTTGAATCTCAGGAGCTATTTGAAAGCTACCTGATGTTGTAGTATTGACATTATAGTCAAAGAAAGTTTGTGTTCGATGGTAAGTAATAATTAATTCGTCATTTGCTATACTGACATCAATATCACTCAAACGATTTCCTTCACTGTCTGCTAGTATCCCAAGTTCTGCCTTAATAGAGATTAGCTCATTCAAACTGGAAACAAGAAAGTGGCCTGATCCTACTGCCGGATCTGCTATTCGGATCGACTCAATTACTTTATTAAATTCTAGAATATCTTTCCTGTTTCTTTTGTCTGAAATGTAATTTTTAACATCTTCCAAGGTCTCACATTCCCATCCATAGATTTCGTTAAATTTTTCAACTACGGCTTTTCGTATGGTTTCATGGCACATGAACATCGTTACTGCTCCAGGCGTATATATTGACCCGTCCCTGTAACCATTGATTTTTTCAAAAACTAATCCTAAGACAGCAGCATTGATGATGGTTTTATTTTCCTCCTGCACCTCTTCTTTTCCAACAGAAGAAAAGTCATAAGCATCAAGAAATGCAAAGAAGTAATGAAGTGTATTCATTGATTTTACCTCCTTTACACCTTTTTGCTTCTTTTTATTTAGAATTGAAAAGGAATACAGATCGATATCGAGGTTGTCATCTAATCCATTAATCTTAATAGACATATCCTCTAAGGCAGATATTTCGAATAGAGAGCTATTTAAATAAGGGATATGACTATACTTTTGTTGAATGAGAGCTGTTCGTTCGTTGCCTTGTCGAGCGAGTACCTGAAAAAACAATTTATATAACTCATCGTAGTCTCTAATAGTTTGGACATTAAGGAAACGGAATTTAGAGTTATCGTTATGATACTTCAATAACTGTGCTTCAAGCAATTTAAGAAACAGTATTCTATTGACCCAGGTGATGCAAAGTTCAAGTGCCAAATTGAACAACTGCTCTTCATAATTCTTCCCCGTTAGAAATTTGTTAGAGACCTTTCTTACCGTACCTTCAACTTCTAAAATGTTTATCGCATTTTCAAGTAATGATCCGGGATGCCGTTTAACTTCAGGTAAACGCTGTATAATTTTTCTGCCGCTTTCTTTTGTTTCCTCCAAACCGATGATATGAAGTAGTTCTTTGAAGAAGCCTGTATCAAGTGAATTGCTATCATTAATAAACGGTAGTTTTAACAGATTAACGGGTGTAAAGAACTTATAAAGAGGTATTAGTTTGTTATCATCTTTTTCCCGGTCACTATTTAAGTATTTATTATACTCTCTGATATCAACATGAGTAAACGAGAATTCCTTATCAAGCTCATGCAAAAACGGCTTTACAATTTCCTTGTAGAATAAATCGGTCTTAGAACTTACTTTTTGACCAGACTCCCATTCCTTATATGCTTTCTGTAATTGACTATTTTGTGCAAACGCTTTTTCGAATAACGAAGCGTCAAATACAAACCACTCGTAAATGTTAGTTATGACTAAGTGGGTAAGTGAGATATTTTTATTGTTAAAGCGTTCCCTTAAAAAATACAGGATAAGTTCATGCATTGCTTTTGCATTCAAGTTATCCTTTGTAATCATATCCGCCTTGTTGCCAGGCTTTTTAACTTCAAACAATACGCCGACAGGTGATTTGGAATCCTTATCTAGATGGATTACTAAATCTGCGCGCTCCTTAGTAGCAATTAAATGGGTATCTTTATAATAAGTAGCTTTTAAGAAATCAGCTAAATGCCCCTTAACGTTTTCCTCACTCTCTTTTTCGTCTATTCGGCTTAATAGCTTTAAGAAGTTGCTTTTGAATTCGTCCAGATCTTCACGACGAGGTTTGATTAACCGATACGCCTTATTTAAACTTTGAATTAGGGTGATAGAGGAAATGGTCATTAGGGCAAAAAAATATCTAAAATTAAAGGTACATTTATTTTTACTACGATTACAACTATCCGTCTAGTCCTCTAACACTAGTTTGCCGCAGTCAATATTATATTCAATTGATAATAATTTTGCGCGACCATACCTCACGCCCCATATTTCAACATTTACAGAGCGATTTGATCGCTTATGAATTGCTCATATGTCTGTTTTATCCTTTCTAACAGCAGGCTAACACTTTGCCTCAACAACCTCGCGAGCTCTTTATCCACCTCAAACGTACTTTTATACCTCGCTTCAGCATAGCCCGATTGAAGAAGGCTAAATAACCTTACCCCTTCGGGAGCATTTAGTTGAAGCACATACTTGATTTCATCTGTAAACAGTAGAGTTATTTTGATCTTCCTTGCAAGACTATGGCCGTTAGTACGATATTCAAGTATAGCTGTGATAATTCCTATTAGACTGCTTTCTGCTGCCTGATGTAAGCAAAAGAGAGCGAGGTTATAATTCCCATCATCCATATACCTAGTAGCACCTTTAAGAAACTCTTTGCCCTGTGTTCCCCATCGCTGCCAGTTTTGCTCGGCTCTTTCCTTCCATACTTTGGCGTCAATGACTTGTGCTTTCAAAACATCTGTGCCTTGTGCGGTGTAGATACAAATGCTTTTATCAATAGTGTTATTCCAGAACCTTCTTCCTTTGGCAAGTCCTTCTTTTGCACTGTTAACCTTATGTACAAAGGCAAACACAGAAGTAAGGTGCTTACAATTGTCTTCGATTTTGTTGGCGATCTCGTGCTCCGGTATTTTTTCCTGATCGTCAATCAGAATTAGCAGGTAAAAAGTAAATGGGTCGGGATGATTACCTATCAGGTAAATGTAACGTACAGAAAGAATACGTTCAATAATAACTGCCTTTACTTTTGTAAGGCCCCTCTCTTCACCCCTTGTTAAATCGGGATCAATATCCCTTAAAGGGCTTAGTTGGGCTACTTCAGCTTTAGACGTTTCTTTATCTGCTGTTTTACCATAGCCCCAGCTTTCGTGAGTTAGTGTTTCCATCGTTTCCCTTTGATGGATCAGCCAGGCCGCAGAATAAAGCTTGCGAACATTTTGATATACATCAATAATTTCTCCTGCTGTTAGTGTTTCATCTGCTGCATGATCGTACAAGGCTGCATGCAGCCATTCATGCAAATGTTCGCGGTATTCCTGCGGACTGAATTTCTTAAAGCATCCCTTTAATGCGTGGTAAGGGTTTATTATCTCCTTTTGAGATAACTTGTTTGGAAAGTAAACCCAATCCAGCTTTTCCTGCTCTATCTGCTCTACGGTAGCTTCTTTAAGCTTAGGGAAGCGGCATTTATACTTAATCAATAGTAAATGCAATGCTTCGATTAATTGAATAGTTTCATCGTGAATGAATAGCAAGTCACCAGGGCCATTTCTGCCTTTGAAATAAGCATCGTTTAATACATGATACCTCCATTCTTTCAGGTCCTGCCGGTGGTCATCCGGCCAGCCTGAACTGAAAAAGTCCGTAATCACTTTAAGCGGATTTAATACCTCACTAAAGCGTAGGTATTTGGGATATTGTTCCCATGGTGCAATAGGATCTGTATACATAACGTTTGCTTTTATACCTTCATTATTGACAGGCATAGCAAAGGAAAGGGCCGACTGTACCTTACCGAACCATAGCTAATTGTACTTTACTAAAAGGCGGTTGTTTTGTACCTTTAGTTTTATATTCTACATTTGGGTTATGGGAGAGACCTACACATCAGAAGAAAAATCAGCAGAATACGTGAACTTCGAGGCATGAAACAAGAGGCTTTGGCGGCTGAATTAGGAATTAGTCAGCAGGCGGTTTCTAAAATCGAACAAAGCACGGATGTAGACCAAGAATTATTTGAAAAAATAGCCGGTGCTTTAGGCGTTACTACAGAAGCCATTAAAGGATTCACCGAAGAAGCTGTTTTCAATATTATTTCAAATACTTTCCATAATACAAGTAACGAGAACTCCACATTAATTGCTAGCTCCTTAAATTATCAACCTACCTTTAATACAATTGAAAAAATAGTGGAACTTTATGAACGCTTACTAGCAAGTGAACGTGAAAAGATTGAATTGTTGAAGAATCAGAACAAGTAATCGTGACGGAACTTTTATTAGTGAGTTACATGTAATTCAATTGCCTTGCTAACCCTATGTCACCATTAGGTGAAATCTCGACATGTTAAAAACACACGTTCAACTTACACCTCCGCCTCAATTTCCGACGTCTCGTCTACTGGTGCTCCGATCGAACTTAACGCAGTTTTCAGGCTACTTAAATACGGTCTTACTGCGGTTTCAAGAAGATTGATGTGCTCAATTAGGAAGCCAACAATCTGAGGCCATTCCTCTTTGTTGAAATAATTTAATCCGGGTTGGGTAAATGATACGCGTGAGCTTTTTTTGTCATCCATTCTTTCCCAATTGAGCTCCTTACCAAACTTAGCTTCAATAACAGCTTTACTTATTTTTAATGTATCAAATAAAAGATTGTTCTCAGTGCCGTTTGATCGGCCGAAATTCAAATGTACAGTGGCATTAGTATAAGTGATAACTGGTTGAAAAGATACTCCGGAAATATCAGCGCCTCCAGCAACCAGCCAATGATCTTTTGTGGCATGAGAATTTTGAAACAACTTCGACTTACCTTTTATCTCTTTTAAAAATAAAGCCCAAAACTGAAGACGGATCTTATGGCGCTCTTTAACGTCCTCCTCTGTACTCAGCTCTTCCTGTACCTTATTATTCATAGAAATCACAAAGTCCTGGATGTCTTTAGCAGGGATAATCTGTTCAAGGGTAAGAAAGTTCTTTTCTTCCATCCCATAAACCGTAGCCTTAAAGCATTGCATTCTAATATTGAAGCTAGAAAGCCATAAAACAGTAGAAGTAACCTCTTTTCTAAAAACAGCAGCTACCATAATAACCCGCTGAGTTTTGTTCTGATTCAATACCAGATCTTCATACGGCGTACTTTCAAAAAATTCCACGAGCTTTTCTTCAGCTTGCCCCTGGCTAGACTGTCCGTCGAGATAGGATTGATATATTTCTCTGATTTGCGGCTTAGTAAGCGTGCTTACGTAAGAAGCATATTTTAGGGCTTGCCAGGTCACATCTTTACCCGAATCGTCCAGCTTGTTTTCAATTACGACAAGGTTTCCCTTCTTATCGAGAGCCAATAAGTCAAGACGTTCATAAGTATCAATGAAACCACTAAACTCCTTTTGAATAATCAACAGCTTTTCGCCTAAAGCTTCGGGGTGGTCAGCAATCCATTCTTGTAAATGCGCACGCTCCTTGAAACCTAACTCAGAAAAGGTCTTTTTCGAAAGAGGTTGGATTATGTTCGATGCTTTATCTATTAAAAACATACAGTTTAGTTTTGTATCAGTGTTGATTCATCAAAATAGCCAGTCACTCCCAATTCTTTAGATAATGCTATGAAATCCTTTAATGTCAGGAATATTCCATCTTCATCCATAACGTCGGAAAGTGGATAGCTTTTAGCAATAAAAAACCTCCCGTCGTCCTCAACTTCCTTCAGGACGTTCGATGCTTTAGATGAAAAAAAATCACTATCGTGGTACCCATCGGCTTTCCATCTATTTTTACCGAGTTGAAAAATCACTCGTGTTTGCGATTCTTCTGGACTCGCGAACAATTCAATTTCGGTCCCGATTTTAACTTTTTCTGAATCATAGGCGCCAGTGTCACTTTGAAGAATGATTCCGAAGTTTATCTTATTCTCCCCAATTAGAGTTTCCCCAAAATAGAATTCGTACATGTACATGTTTAACCAATCCCATGCCCAGGAATCCAAATTTAGCTTGCTTCCATTTCTAGGGGAATTTGAGCTATAGATAGCCCAACCAGAATTGACACTTTTTGAAAGAGTATCCGCTATAAACTTAACTGTGTCCATTACCCTTCGTTGGTAGGAATATAATAACCGATAAGCCTTTCTAACATCTGTTAAGGCTATTTCAAGTTCGACTTTATTAATGTTGCTCATGATATTTTCGAGATTATTCGTATGCTATCTGACTTAATTGGAAAAACACTATTAAGAAAGGGCTTCCAACTAAATTTTTGCTTGTTGAATTTAGGTAGTTCAGGCATTTGATAATTTTCAATACTGAAATTGACTGGTAATGTGTTCAGCAATTCTGTGGTTATAAAGCCATGAATACGAAAGGAAAGGATAAGATCATTGAGAATATTTAAAATTGCTTTTGATGAGTGTAGCAAAACATCTGCTTTGGCCATTTCTTTCTGATTTCGAATTATCTCGCCTAATAATCGACGCCACCTTGTCTTTACAACAGTAGTTTCCACCTTTACATCCGGCTCTTTTAAAGTCGTGGCTTGTTCATCTCCATCACTAATCCCGCCAACCGCTAGCAAATAGAGCTTTTTATGTCTATTTACCTCTGAATGGTAGTAAGATTTAGCCTCGGCTATCCATTGATTATTATATTGCTGATTATAATCGTAACGTTTAGCTTCTACAATTAGATCAAATTCCTCAAACTGTAGTAGTATATCTGGTTCCGTATATGTTTCTTTTTCGTTACCCCATCGCGGCCAAAATTCATATCCTATCAACTTTCCGCAGTATATAGGCAACTCTTTTGTATAACAAGCTCCCTGTATTATCGACCAGAAAAATTCGACCGGTAAATAAAACAACAACCCAAAAACGCTGGATGTTAAAGAGTCTTCTGAAGTTTTGAAAAGAGCTTTCCAATGTATCTCATCGCCTGCGATACTATTAAAATTCTTTCCTGCCTTATTATTATTAATGAGATGGAGCATGAATTAAGTTAAGGAAGAGAACTTATCTAAGCCCAATACACCTTGAAATTCGCTTCTTGCAGAGATGTGCTAAAGTTAGGTTCCCTTATAAACTATAATTATAGAAATAAAAAATCGAATAAAAGGCTTTAAGGTCAAAACCGCGGGGTCTTTGTACACATCAGTTCATATCACCGCTTAAACAACCGAAACTAAAAGCAGGGAAACTGTCAAGGGTAGCAGTGATAGCTGCTATTTACTATACCCTTGACAGCTTTCCTGCGTAGTTAACTTTGTGGCGGCGGTGCTATGACCATCTTCATTATCTTGCCCATAGCCCTTTAGATGTAATCGCCTTGTCCGGCTCAATCTCAAATTTCTCAGCGACAGAGATATGTAACCCGGTATATTTTGCTTTAGCGAGGGGTATTAGGGTTAAAGCTTCAGGATATTGTGGATCATTTCCCAGCCCAATGATTACAAATACCGGGCATTGCTGGTGATAGTACTGATATCTATCAAGTTGTTTCTGGTTGCACCAAACTAACTTGTCCTTATATAATCCCGTTCTGAATTTGGCTTCCACATAGAATTCTCGTCCTGTCCAATTGTCACGAAACTTAAAATCCGGCTTTAACGACGACTCCACATAATCATAACTGTTGGTATGATAATCGTGCGTTTTCTCAATCAGCGTGTAATATCTGTCAATGAAAATAAACTCGCGAACATAATGTTCAAACGCTTCTCCCACTTTGAACGATGCAGGCGTATTGACTTCCTCAATCATCGCCTGTATACCTTTGCTTAGAATTGATAGTATTCCCATTATGATAAGTTTATAAGTAAATATATCACTTTTACCTTTCTAAACAATTCTGGGGAAGAGCAGGCGTGTATGAGGTACGAATGCTTGCCTGTGTGGGGTGGCGAGGCTGATTGCGTAATGAAACCCGGCGAGTAGCGCGTGGTGCAATGCAGTAATCTGCCCCAGTCACAGGGGATGACTGTCTAACTTCTATTTACCTGACTTAACCTTCTCCAGCTTCTGCCTGGCCGCTCTTTGTTGCTGTTCAGCCTGCTTTGCCTCGGCTTCCGCTGCGATAATTGCCTGTTGTTTAACCATTGCCTTTTCTGCTTGCTTTATAAAGGTGTTTGGATCTTCAGCCAACTTGCCTTCAATGGTTTTTGAAACTTCGGGATACAATGCTCGAACCAACCAAAAGTTATAAGCCTCACTGTTTAGCCGGTTATTCTGATAATTGAAGTAAAGCGCTGTTCCGACAGAACCGGCAGTTACCACAAAGGCAATCACGGCCCCAATGATCAAACTCTTTGACCAGGCACCGAAATGATGCGTGTTCCTGACGGTAAGCACCTTAGGCATATCGGTAACTACCTTTGTCAACTCATCTATGTTGGCTTGTACCTTACTCTCATCGTAACGCTTATTGGCAGTCTCTACACGAGCAGCAATGCTTTCCAATACATTACGATACTGTTCCATGAACGTCTTCAGAAAATCGGCCATACTAGTTTCCAATATATCCATCCGCCCAACAACTCCTTGGAACAGTTCCTCCAGCATCGCTACTTTTTCTTCAATTTCTTCCTGTTGCATAGCAATCAGTTTTAAGTTAATCGTTTACGTCATTCATTTACAACCGCGGCCCTTGTGTCTGCTGCTGCGCCTTACGTTTCTTTCGCCTTCTGCGTGCTTCCTCTGCTTCGCCTGTAGGATCAGGCCCAGCTGGTATAAACTCAGGTGTCAATAGGATATCTAAAAGGCTTTTACCACTACCGGAATTGTGATGATGTTCATGTTGTCCTTCGTTCCGTATAGCGTCTCTTAACTGACTGGCCAGTGATGATTCACCACTTTGCTGTGTTGCCTGGTATTGCTGGACTTTCCTATTCCGGTTTAAAGCAGCATCGATCTTTGCATAGCTTACACTGCGGTCAATAGCCGAGCCTTTCACTTTCAGTTCCCCTTTTTCAAAAGAGATACCCTGTACTTCACCAGTGCCGCTCCGATATTTGTAAGCGATGGCAATGCCTTGCTTCGCCAGCTGTGCTTCTAGTTCTTTCCAGGTGGTGGCTGCTTTCATGGCAGCCTTAATGGCATCATACAACTCGTACCTAATTTTTTCTTTACCCCGTAGCGCCTGCCGGTTGACCAGTTCCTTACCTTGACCTAAGTGATAGCCGTACTTTATCGTTATCTCTTTGCAGGCTTTCACGTTCTTGGCAAAGTTGTTCTTGTCGCTGATCGTCCTGCCGTTATTATCCACCCGGTTATAGATCAAGTGCAGGTGTGGATGCGCTTTATCCGTATGACGGACTACAACAAACTGCGTGTTGCGGATACCTACCTTTTCCATGTACTCCTTCGCCCGTTCCACCATGATCGCATCGCTAAGCTTATTTAAATCTTCCTTGCTCCAACTTAAAATCAGGTGCCCGACTGCTTTGCCCAACTCCGGTCGCATCTTCCGCTGTAGGTTAAAGTCTTGAATGAGTGCGCTGGCGTTCTGCATCCGTACGCCTTCCGCGTGCAGGATCTTGGCTTCCTGTCGGTCGACCACATAGCGGATACAGCCGCCAAAGCTCCTGCCGGTAATTGGCTTACCCATCATGTTTATTGAGTTTGGTTAACAGTTCTTCTATCTGCCTGATTAGAGCCTGACCTTTTATCGCCATCGATAGCAACCCGTTGGTGTGCGCCAAGTGCACGTACTGGTTAAAGTTGTTAGCTAGCCCCGACAGCATTCGAAACCAACCCGTTTCCTCGGCGGTAAAGCGCGGAAAAACCTTGGCGCTCTTGGCTGCCCTGCGAAACCATTCACTCGGTTTGATGCCTGCTTTCTTTGCTCGTTCCTCAATCAATAGTCGTTCTGTCGGCGTTAATCGTACCATCAATATACTGCTCCGGCTAATCGTCTTTTTAGGTCTGCCTGGGGTTCGCTTCTTCTGTAAATTGCTCTTTTCTGTTCCTTGTGTCATTGGCTAAACCCTTTCTTTTCATCTTCCTTAAATACCGACCATCGGGAGCGAGTTCCGGATCATCCCGCCAGGGTGTATCCGGGTTTTTGTATAGCAAAAACATTAACTCGCTCCTTACCGGTCGTCTAGTTTTCCCGTGCTATATCCATATAGCCGGATGTTCATAAACGGCCCTTAATCTTAATCCGTTCCTTAGCTGTTTTTCGGTAGCCAGACGAGGCTACCCAGCCTAGGGTGATACGACGGCTGATAACGGATGTAACCACATTCATCCAGCTCTTTAATGCACTTATGGTAAGTGGCGATAGAAGCGATCCGGCTATAAGCCATTAGCGTTTTACGTGTGACGGTAAACGGAATCTGAAACCCATTCCGTTGCCAGCAGACAAATAACCCGGTAAATAAGCTGACATGTGTAGCCAGCATCCGGCTATCCGTACCCATCCGTTTGATCCAGCTACTATAGCGGCTAAAGTTGCTTTTAAGATCTGCGGCTATCATAATGCACCTCCTTCCAAAAGCTTGTTGATATCGGCGAGTTTGTAATAAAGCATACCGCCAATCTTGGTAAAGCGCAGCGTGCCGTTTAACCGTAGATTTTGCAAAGTGCCTGGTGATATATTGAGCAGCCTGCGCACCTCTACGCTTTTCAACCATTGCTTACTTTGACTTTGCGGGGTTCCGATCAGCCTTTTGATTTCGGTCAACATTTCATTCTTAAATTGCTTCAAGTCTTCACTTGTGATTAATTCCACATTCATCGTTTGTCCTCCTTGATCTGATTCGTAATATTCTGGTGCATCACGTTTAGCACCTGGCACTTTTTAAAATAGACGCGCTTGTGCAGACGAAGAAACGGCAAGCCTTTCTTCATCCAGTCGGTGAGCGTGACCAGTGACACGCCTAGCTCAGCGGCTAGTTCCTGTTTGGAAAGGAGCCTTTCGTTGTCGGGCGGCGGATTGCGCTCTTGATTAAAGTGTTCCTGTAGTTCTGCCCTGACTGCATCCCGGATGCAGCGGCTCAGGGCTTCGTCGTTAATGATCGTCATGCCGCAAATGAAAGTAATAAAGGCACGCGTCGATGACCACGCGGGCTCGCGTGGTTAAATTGAAGGGGTATAAGAAAGGATAAAATAGCTTAACGGCTTATGAAATGACAAACTATAGCTGTTTAGCATAAGTTGAGCAAAGCATCAGAACAGAAAGCCCTATTAAATGCTGCGCTTCTTCGCGGGTACGATATCGAATAACTGGTATTTTGCAGGTACGCCGGAATATTTATCTCCCGGATTTTTATGATCTGCTGGAAAATATCGCCTGATGGTATCGTGATTAATCTCATTACCGCCTTCTGTGAAGTACTTGGAGATCATTTTGGTCCATACGATCTCTGTTCGAGAAAAGACCAGCTCTTTTCCTTCTTTAGGTAAATTGATGTTCCTCATTTTTTGGCATAAATCTACAAAGGTTAGAACCTAACCCTTGGGGATATCAATAACTTCTTTAGTTTCCAGTTTCCGGGCTTCCTTCAGCTCTTGTTTTAACGCCGTAATTTGTTGTGCTTGGCGCTGGATCTGCTCATACTGCTCAGCTATTATCTCAGGTAGGGTTTTCTCCGTATGCCAGCGGTCGATGGAGCGAAGGTATTTTTGAAACCTAGTAAGGATGACGATCAATTCTACGTCACGTGCATGGCTGGAATGAAAAGGATCTTTCTGCTCAATAAATTTGATGCGTCGCTGTACGATCTGCCAGACGAAGGTGAAGAATTCCTGTTCGCCGTCGGGGTCCTTTGAAAGAAAGTATTCTAAATGATGCCGGTAATACAACGGGTATTCCACTTCGGGTAGATCCAGAAGCTTGCGGATAAAGAGATTATCCTCATAACCGGGTTTTAACCCAATTAGAACACCAATGTCATATTTGTGCGGATGGAAATCAAATGGTTGGCGAGCTTTGAAATAACGGTTAGGCATAGGTAAATGGCATAAATGGAGTTTTTTACGGTATCAGGGAGATTTTAGTTCAGTTGGTAGAAAGAACGGCCTCAAAATTTGTGCTTGTGGTTAATCTAATATACTTAGTGCTAGGAAGTGGGTTTCCCTATTTAAATAAATTTACGACTACTCAGTATATCAAAATAAGGTACCAACTGCTCCATTTAAGTGATAGATTCGAGTCTTGCTCGGGCTACCGAATCGGACAGCTTAGATAATACTAAGTTTGTCCGTTTTTTTGCCCCTAACTTGCTGTTTATCAGGCGCACTAACTCAGTAGCCTGGTTCACTTTTTCAGTTCGATGCTTGATGAAACTTTTGGCCTGAGCATCGTTCGATCACAATAAGAGCTACAGCACTATTCTCCCAGCAACATAAAACTTCAATTGCAATGAAGTTATAAGCCAAAGAAAGGCTGGATTCCAAAACATATACACCTAATCAAGCAAGTTAATGACAATGCACGCCGACAACCTTGCCAAACTGATCGCAAAGTTGAGGCGCGCATTATCTTTTCCCCAATTAATTAAACGAGAATTCAACAGTTTTAATTGGCAAGCATTAGATCTTTATTTGACTGCTTCTCTTATCGCCTGCATACCTTGCTCATTAAGATTATAACGATTTAAAAATGGCAGTGGCAAAGACATTTTTCGTAAGTGAGGAGTCAGCATGTCTTCATCAGTAATAAAAATAGATTTAATCGCAAACCCAGATAGGTCCATTTTGTATTTTTTACTTAACTGATCAATATTTTCCCTTAGCCATTTATCTCTTCTCATATGCTTACCGATCAAGCCCAACTCAGATTCGCTACCAAAAAGTTTGGAAACTTCCTCAATCATCTCTTTTATATTGCGGCTTTCTAACATGCTTTTAGACTCAAGGCTATAAACAATCTTGGCAGCCGGATCAATTACCAGCACGTCTATGTCACCAATGTCAATGTCATTTTTTAACTCAAACGAAGGTCCAATGAATAAGTCAGTATCAATTATAAGGCCTTTAGGATCTATCGCTTTCACAATATTTTCTACAAGACGTGCACCCCGTTTTTCCGCAAACGCACCAATTGCTTTAGCTATTTCACTTTTTTCCTTAGGAACCCTGATTCTGCCGCTTTGAACTTGTTCAGCGAGGTAAATTCGGCTAGCCAATACTTGCCTTGCTCCCCAATAAACTTTCCGGTCTACAGTACCTGGTTGACCGGTTATTACCACGGGTCTTCGCATAAGCGATAACATCCGGTTAAACCGCCATGGCATTATGTCGATAAATTCATATCCCGCTTTTTTATCGATATTAATTAATTTGCCCCTATCTTGTAAGGAGATATAATTTAACGCTATTTGAAAATCCTCTTCTGAAAACGGATCAACATATTTATTAATCTCATCTCTTAGGTCCGCTAAAAGGCAAACCGCATAATCGGTCTTTTGTAAAAATCCGATTTGTGCCAGGCCTTCAATAAAATCAGCTATCCTTGTCATACTTATTCCGTAATCTGAAACAAAAGCAGCGTCAAGCTTTTGTGGAATGTCAGAACCAACAATATTTTGGTTTTGCGGAAAAACTTGTTCAAATGTTTCAATGGCGTCTTTTACATTCTCCCGGGTTTTAGAATGGTAATACGGATCAAGCACGCTATTGATCATCGTCTTCTCGCTACCGATACGGCCAGTAGGTAAAATTCCCAACTTTACATCAAACAGACCAAAATGGATATGGTCGCTTGTTGAACCCCAGGATATGATCTGGTCCATTATGGCAATCACTTCGTCAACATCTGTAACTGACGGCACCTTTTTTCCTGCTGACGGCTCCGCCGCTATTTGCTCTATAAGACAGCGAATGGCTATGGTTGAACGGTTAACGTTGCCTAGCGAATTCATCAAAGACTCAACCTGGTCATCTTGTGATACAAAACAAGCAATTCGGGTAGGCGTATGTACCCTTAGCTCTTCTCTTTTTCGGATAAGACTTTCGTTCATGCCGACCAATATCTGTAAGAGTTTTTCGTTTTCAAGCTCATTAAGTTTTGCGATAAGCATGGGCATCAAAACTTTGTTAGTGATTTGATTGGCTAATTCGTTCCGCTTTTCTATGGATGTTATTTCGCCTACAGGAGGGCAAGCTGCACCCAATTCAGGAACGATACTATCAAGAACAACACTCACATCATAATCCTGAATGTACCTTGGCGCTTTCAAATTCCTCGGGTCAAGCAAAAGGTTGTCCGCTGAATCTAAAATGAAGAATTTCTTTTTCATGCCTAAAGGGGCACGCTGTTCTATAATTTCATCACTTTTGTCTGGACCTAAAAGTGGCTGGCCTTTCGCTGCTAAGTTTAGGTTAAACCCTTTGATCATTTGTGCTACCAAAACACGTTCGCCTTCATTGTCTGCACCATAAAGATAGGCGATGAGTTCTGACGGGATCTCAATATGAAATCCATCATCAGTAATGCTTGTTTCAAAATGATCAGCTAAGTTGGGTTGGCGGGTAAAATCGCGATCCATATTCTCAAACTTATCTAAAGGAACAAACGAAAAACTAACAACTATTGGGTCACTACCTAAAGCGGCCATATACGGTGCCACATCTGCAGTTATTTGCCAAAGCCAATAGGCTATCGCATCTGTAGTTTGAAAATAAAGTGACTGCAGGTCGGAGCCTGCACCAGGTGGCTGAGGTTCCGGTTGTACCCAAACTGCTTGCGAGTAACCTTCAACCGCAAAGCGAAGTACTCCTTCTGACGCATCAGGTAAATGTACGTAAATCGGTGATGAGCCTTCCTTTCGTTCGACAGGTACTGTTACTTCTTTATCTTCTCTATTGTAAACCACAGCATGTTGGTCCGCCTTTGTCTTGGCTTTAACAAGCCAGTCGAAAGCATATCCAGGCTCAAGCACAGGCACCATATTCGGGGCGTCGCCGTCAATGTAAAACGACTGCGCCCTTTGATCGAATAATTTATAAAGATCGAGGAACTCGGTCATCACCATAAAGTTGCCAGCATAAGCCATTAATTTTTTTCTGGCTAATGAAAATTTCCAAATGTCTAATGCTGATCCCTTATTCAAACGCCAAAGCACTTCCAAATCAAATGCCGGAATGGAAATGCTTTCAACGCCCGCAATCGGCTTCATCATTCCGTAAAGCGCTCTGCCGATACCGGATAAAATCACAATAATCATTTTTTGATAGCTGCCGTATTTCGGGTGCTTTTCAAGAATAGCTATATGTTCTTCAGTTCGGTCAGGAATGTAAGATGTGCTTTTTTTACCGAAGTCGCCTAAATATCTAAAGTAGGCAATCTTATCGCGATCAAACTGATAAACATTAGCATAATGACCGTAATCATCATTTATTCCGTCCACCAAAACCGGCCGGTAACCGAAGGATTGCAGTCGTGCTTGGGCATTGTTCCAAACGCTGCTGTGAAATGCACTGTACACCTTTTCTTCGAAATCTTTCCCCTCTGCCATTCTCCAGATCAAGCGAGTAATCGCCGGAACAATTGCTGTTGGGGAATGAACTATATAATCCTCACCCGATAAGATAAGTGGTCGGTCAGAAGCCGGGCTTTCACCAAGATATAGTGTTCTTGATGTGATTTCTTTCAGATCAAACAAAAAAGATTGAAGGGCGGCAGGGGTGATACGGTACCTGGCCATCAGTCCGTCCATATCGGCTTTAGAAATGGTAATGGAAGCCTTTAATTGTTCCAGTCTGTCCGGATCAGGCACAAAAATTGTATTTTCCTCAGGCTCGGAAACCATATATCGTTTATATTCCAATCGTTTAGCTATTAAATCAGAAATACTGAGGCCCAAAAGAGTTATAGAATATACGGCGGCCTTAAAACCTTCTGGAATGCCATTTTCTGGCCAATGGAAGATGGCGTGCAATTGACTTGTAAGTATCTCAACGCTGTTTTCTGTGATTCCAGGAAAAACTAGAAAATCGCCCCCAACAAAAGAAACCTGATCGGAAAAAGTATTTGTACAAATATCCTCCATAGGTTCAGATTCGAATTCTTTATCTAAAAAAGTTTTTAACGATGGGGATTGCGGCACTGCCATTTGGTCACTGTCAGCAAGTACGCTGTGTATAAGCAAGCGCTCTAACCTAAAATACTTACCATGATTTTCCGGGGTCACAGTAAGTCCGGCAAATGTTTTTAATAACTCTATTAAATTATGATCTTTTAGGTACGTATATGACGGTTCCGCAGTATTTGTACTAATCGATTTTGGTACACTTACCTGCACTTCTTGCCAATGGCATTTTTTATATTTTTTTCCACTACCGCAAGGGCAGGGATCGTTTCGTCCGGTTGTTCCCATAATTTTCTTTAATAAGGTAATTGATTGCCAATGCTATTCGCAATTTCGTGCCAATAAGTGACATATAACTATAACTGCCATAAAGGCACGGTGCTAGTACTAAAGCACTTGTGAACAGCCTGGAGTACTTTGATAATGTCCCGAGACCGGGCCTAATTAATGCTACTCACAATGAAGCTAGTGAAGCTAATTTCCTCAAATCGTCGACGAAATGGTTCGAGAACTGCCCATTTGGGTGGAGACATTTTTAGCGCCCTTAATTGAGCTCGAATCAATCGGAAATTTAGCAGTTGATCTCTGATAGCAATCGTGGTTTTCTAGTAAATGGTTCGGACTCTGCCCAGTCTCCGGACAAAATGCAAGTTACTTATGCCTAATGTTACGCCCAGGCTGCCGGCCGCGGTGTGAGCCTCAACATAGACGCCATTAAAGACCTTCCCAAAGAGGTCAAAGACGAACACGAGCGTTTGATTCTGCAACGCAATCAATACGTTGCCCATGGCGGTGGTGAAGGCTGGGAACAAAATGCGATTGCAGTATCACTGGATATGGATAACCAGGTTTATAAGCAGATTTATCCAAACATTATTTTCCTGAACGATATTGATTCTCAACTGCAGAATTTTCGGCTGTTGGTCACTTTTGTGGATGATTAGTTGACCAGTCAGTTAAAAAAAAGTTTTGCTAAATTAAAGGATGAAACTGCGTCCACAGATTTTGGGCAACTCGCAGCCGAGTCACTTGTACCGCATCCAGATGAATTACAGCGATTTTAAATTTAAGATTCATCAATTTTATTCATCTCGATACTTTGACATTCTAATTTAGAATTGATGATGAGGGTTACGTCAAACGAGAGGGTATCTGTACCGCCGACCAGCATCACATGCCTGTTCCAATCACCTTCGATAATATGGTAGTCATTGTCACGGGATGAATAATAGTCAGATTTATCGATAAAAAATTCTAATTCCGTAAGTACATCGATTCGAAGTTCAACTACAAATTCTTCTGCGTTTAGCTTTTTCACTGCTAAATCCTGTAGGGTAAAATCATCGTGGTAAGCCGTTATTTCCCGTTCATCATCCATGTAATCCCCAGGATAAATGAACTCAAAATCACCCACCTTATGGTCTACATATTCTTTGTCCAAATAGCTTGTGATGATTGCTTTTAATTCAAAATTCCAAAAAACATCGTTATTGATCCTGTCCTTAAATATATCTGCCTGTACTTCGTAAAGCTCGACCATGTTGTCCGTAAAATCTTTGAGATTCCGGAAGACCTTGATTGATTCAGTTTGTAATGCTTGTTGTTCCAATTCAGCAATCAGGTCTTCGTGCAGCTGGTCTCCGGAAAGAAAGTCGGTATGGTTGTCCGTGATAAATACCAATTCCGGGGATGAAGCAATCTCTTCGTCTTCTGCTGAGATTAAAGACTTTATGTTTTCCCAAATGAGGCTGTCCCGATAACCTTTTTCACTAGCATTAAAAGGCTTTTTCTTCAACATTGCCTTTTGCACGAGAAAATGATGATTAGTTTGTGGTATCGGAATGGCTTCAATACCATATTCACTAAATAGAGCAGCTAAACGCTTCCGGTAATTATCCAACTCCGTCGGGATAAAATCTGTCGCCAGTAGACTTTCCATCGGTTCCGTCGTTAATTCCCTGATCGCCCTGAGTCCGGATTGAATATTATTTTGCGCTTTTTCTAATCCCTGCCGAAATTGATTGATCACTTCCTCCTGAACTACCTCCGGGATAAATAATCTCAGTTTTCCTTGCTTTAGCTCTTCAAGCAAGATCGTCACAATAGGCTTCTTGAAGTTGAAGTCTCCAAAAATGGCATTGGTATCTAGAACTACTTTCATTGTTAAATGCGGCTACTGAAGCCATTCTTTAGGTAACAGGGCTTTATAGGTCCTAAGATTTTCTTCTAGGTCTCCGCGCCAGCTATCCACGAAATTGATATGTTTTAAATCTTTCCAGGTATTTTCCGGAGCATGTTCAAGAATGATGATCTGGGTTTTACCGCTAGTCCGTTCCATAAAGGTTGAACAGGCTTCAAAAATCTTACCGGTGTCGACAATGTCTTTCGATATTTTTGAGGCTCGTTTTTGATCAGCCGTTTTATTCATTTCATGAAAATGCTCGGGGAAATATACTTGGCTGGGCTGGTCCAGCACCAAAAATGAAGGAACATAATTGACTTTGCCAGTCTGCGGTAAAGTTAGAAAATACTCATGCAATCCCAGCAGTGTCGCTAAGTGATAACACATGTGGTTAGCGCCGCTACCCAATTTTGACAGGTAAGTAATATTCTTGGTTTGCGTGTCTTCGATTTTGATACCCGCACTGTTTTCCGGGTCAAGTAAAACCCGCTTATTCGCCTTGTCTTCTATGGGCAGGATATCTACATACACGGCAATGGCATCAGATACTTTTTTCAAACTCGCGCCACGGTCGAATTGATCCTTTAGTTTTTTTAGACGATTGCGCTTCGAGGTAAGTTGCTGATCCAAAGCCGCTAATTCGGCCGCCAATTCGCCGGATGGCGCAATCTTGTTCAGGCCTTCTAATACATTGCCTATCTTACCCGAAAACTCGTAAATCTGCCTTATGCGCTGTGCCGCTTCGCGATTGGCGTTGACCAGTATTTGCAGGTTCGCTTCAACTTTTAAAATTTCTTGCTCCTTGAGCCGGATATTACGTTTGAAATCGTTTTTCTCCCGTTCAAATGAAAAGTCAAGCGTTTTGGACTCGGTGATGACCGAGTTGTTTTTTTCCTGCTCCAGCTTCAGATTCAATAATTGATTAACAGCTTTGGTAGATTTAGAATCACAAAAAGGACAGGTATCTGTACCGTTAAGTTTCAGAAAATAATCAATTGGTCGTAAACGGTCGTGGACTTCTTTGGCCACCTCCGTAACATAAGCTTCTTTAGAACGATCGAAGTTATTGATCCTGGAAAGTTCCGTTTTCAGCAAATCAAGGTCGCGCTGCAAAATATCACGTTCACGTTCTAGTTCGTCCAGCTTATCGGTATAAAGCAAAGTTGAACCTTCCCTCAAAAAGTTGTTACCATTTACCCGGCTTACGATCAAACCCAATTCTTTTTTAATGAAATCAACTTTGGATGAATCAATATCAATGTTAGTGGTTGTCAGGTTTAAACTAACTGCTTTAGAATAGTGTTCATACAAATCCTCCTGCCAGGTTTCATACTGGCGTCGAAGGTCATCTAATTTTTTTTGTTTGTCTTTATAAACCGTTTCATCGTCGCTGATCTCTTGTTCCAGGTTGATGATATCATATGACTTATAGCCTAAAACCAGCGGGAAAAGCACCTTTAAACGCCGCAAATGTTCGTAGGTGTCCGTTTTGTAAAAGATGGTGGTCGGATTGGCAATAATATTCTGTGGCTGGAATTGAAAGGCGCTGGTATCCCTGAACCCAAGCGATATATCGTCGTCGGTGGTACTCGATTTGATATTTTCGAAGCCCGCGAACCGGCTTAGGAATGTTTTGACGTAATCGCGATTGACCTTGTACTGATTCTTGTTATCGATCCATTTATTGGTATTGAGATCAGGATTTTCCCCTTTTTCATTGACATTATAATAGTACATGTTGTCCGAAACCTTATTAATCTCGGCGGGACAATCCCTCGCTAAGAATATATTCTCATTGTTAATCGAAATGTAGATGGCATACTTATCGACTTTTTCACGAATTTTACCAATGGGAATATTACACTCGCTGCTACCCAAACAATAGTCGATAATTGAAATGATCGCAGATTTTCCGCGCTGACTATATCCCGAAATGATATTGACCATATCAGGCTTAAAAGGAATAAAGCGCGGGGTCAGCGAACTATCCTGCGGGTAAAGTATGACGTGCTTTATTTTCAAGTCCATTTTAAAATCTGATATTAAGTTCGAGCTGTATATTTTTTTCGTTTTTCTTGGCAAAAATGTTCCCCAAGCGGTGCGCTGAATCCTGGATACGCTTGACGGAGTGATGGGTGTTGTTCATCTCCATGAGCAAAGTCATACGCCGGGCTTTGAAACCATGACCTAACTCTACCGTGCCCTCGATTTTATTCCACAATAGTATATTTTTACTAAAGGCCAGGTTCAGGCTATCAAAAGTCTGCGCAGCCATCTTGTTAGCCCGGTCTTGCAGACCAAGGGTCACCGAGGTATCTTTTACAATTGCAGTATAAAGATCGATAGAGTTACCAAACACGGTCATTGCATTATAATTGTATACGATTGGCAAAACATAGAACATCTGGGAGAACTTAGGATAATTGGAAAGTTGTTCCTTGTTCTTAGCAATCTCATGGTAACCATGCGTAAAACTCTGTAAGGCTACCGTACTGAGCGCTATGTTTTGAAATACATCATAAAGATTATCTGTCATAGCTTACCATATTTTTTAGTCCAATCCGGCCGCCAGCCAATTTCCGGCAGGTTGGAAAGTTTTAGGAAACTGCCGTTTTTGATATATCGGTTAGACGGCGTGAATTGAAAACCCTCGTTAAATTGCAAGGTATTCTCTTGCATAATACCGTCGAAAACGGCAATGGCAATCGCATTACTTTCTTCTTCGGTATATTCGTCTTTTAGCACCAGCGAATAAAAATGATCGCGCCAGGCATCCAGGCAGTTCGAGCGGAACTGTTCAAAATCAGTGCTGGTGAAATCACCCTTGTGGATCACAAAGCCCATTTCAATTTCATGATGGATATAATCCAGCATGGCTTTTTCGAGGATGTGCTTGGCGCCTGGTCCGCGGGAAATATCGTTGATCTGTCTAACAAAAAGTTCATCTTTGACCTCCTCGATACGCTCTGCGGTCAACGAACCCAACTCTGATTTTTTTCTAAAAATGGCATTGATGATTTGCGGATTGGAATTGATGACGACCCATTTAGCATCAAACTGTTTTTTGGAGACCGCAGCCGATTTCGCGTTTCGCCAGTTAGCTTGACAAGTGTCCAATAGCCACCCATAAAAGTTTTGATAAACATCATCCTGCCGGGCCGTTTTGATGCCAGGTATGGTTAAGCGCATCAATTCTAGGAATTTAGGTTTTACATCTTCCTCGTCTTCTATAATGATATTTTTCGCGATTCCCTTTAAGATTTCCTTTTCTTCTAGTGCGAACTTGATCAGTTTCAGAATATATGTAATATGAGGCGAAGATTGTCCCGCCTTCTTTTTTTCGGACTGTGCCTTCTTTAGTTTCCCTTGTAGTTCAAGAATCGTCTTTTCAACGTCTTCAAAAGATTTAGTCGTGAATAGTCTAATAAGGGCATCCGGAGGTATAGTTTTATTCGTAGAACAAATAAACTTGGTGTCGGCACTAAATGTGCCTGCTTCGCGCTTTTGTATCCATATTTCCAAGGTACGCCACAACGCGCGGCTGCTGTCTTCAAAGGTGCTACCACTTAACGACAAGCTGTGCTTGGCTTGAAAAGTAAAAAGTATTTTATCAGGGATGTTTGAGTCATGAATTGCGATGTCATCGACATCTTCTACTGAAATGAACTCGTCTGCTTGCGTTAAACCGGCCAATATTAATAGCGCCTTTTCAAATTGAAAAAGAAACCCTGAAATCGGCCCGGTGGCGGCATCTGACATATGATTGGTTTAGTAATGCAAAAATATTTGCGAATAATAAATTCACAAGATAAGGTTAAATATCAAAAAATGAACCAGATGTGGAAAAATAGCCTATTGTTAAGAGTACCACCGAAACAAATAAGACGATAAAAATCTAACTTAGTGAAGTGAACCTTCCGCAACAAGACGATTTACCGGTTTATTTATTAGCTGGGTGTTTTAATAATACTTCGGCAACGTATAAATTTTATTGGTTTCTGGCTATTCTTGGCCGGGTAGAACAAGGGCAGGTAAATGTATCCAAGCGGGATTTGTTCGCGGAGATGGTGGCGCATGCGTGGTATACGGTAAATTATTTCAGAGTGTCGTTTGGAAGCAGGATAAGTTGCAGGAGGCGATTGAGTCGATCAAGTGGTTGGAAAACCTGAGGGTTGATGCGGACCGCAATCATATTTTCAAGCAATTATCGGGTTCAAATAATAAGACGACCATAAAGGAGCTTCGGTATTTTAATGGCGAGGTGCCGCACCGGTTTTTGAATCCCTGGTTCCGGGCGACGGATACGCAATTGGCTTACGCGGCTTCGCAGCGTTTGAAAAGCAATGTTTATACGCGTTGTTCGTCGATTATATTGAAATTAACCCTGCTTGGGTGGACTATTTAATGCGCCATGCGGGCATTTTGCGAAACTTTTGCTATTGGAACCCGGCGGTTTATTGGCAAGCCAAAAATCCTAACGTGCCGGATATCCCTAATAAGCTGATCAAATTGCCGGTTCGCAAAGCGCTAACAGAACAACGCAAGTTTTGGGATATCGTGATTAACGAATTAGGCAGCGCGGAATGCATTTACACGAACAAAAAACTGGTAGTCGGTGATTACGTGGTCGAACATTTTTTGCCTTATGCTTTTGTTTCGCATGACCTCATGTGGAACCTGATACCGGCTGACCGGTCTTTCAATAGTTCCAAAAGCGATAAGCTGCCGCCGTTAGACAAATATTTTCAGCCTTATTTAATTTACAGCGTTCGACTTTGGAGGTCATACTGCACAAAGCTCCTAAACATAAGTTTTTGGAGGATTATTTGAGAATTGTACCCGATGTAGCGCTGTCCGAGCATCAAAGAGTTTTTGAGCAAATACAGCCGATGACGACCATTGCCAGAACAACGGATTTGACTTATTGTAGTCGGTGCTCTCCGGGAAAGATGATATAATCGGTAGCGTTTTCTATAATTTTTTTGTTGAGGCTTACGATGTGATCGTCGTTTAATTGTTGGATAGTGTTATGCGCATAGGCTCGAAAAGGATTTTCTTGATCGGCAGAGCCTTTAAAATGGAAATAAGCGACAAACTCTGGCGTTATCGGAAAATAAAATTCGCTTTCTGCGGCGAACATTTCATATTCGTGGGTGCGATTATGGACTACAATCGGATTCGTGCTTGTAAACCAGGGTTTTTCCGGCGTAGTACGCAGAAAAACTATATCATAATGTTGTAAACGTACCAAAAGATGGTCGATCAGATAAATCAGTACTCGGTTGATACTTTCGCCGGCGGGAACTTCCGCTACATTTTGATAAAACGATAATTGTGTGATCCGATTGAACTCTTCTTCATCACGGCATAGATGTCCCAAAATGCTTTTTAAAAAGCGCTCCCTAACATCACTTTCCAATAGATACAAAATTTGTTCCCGCCAATGGTCAGTCCTTACAATCAGGTTGGCAACAAGCTGAAGTAAATGACTAACCGATTGGTCTGATAGGCTTCCCACTTGTTCCAATTCGGCGACTATCCCATTGTAGGTATTTTCCAAATCGCCGTTAATGCGTTCAAACATCCGCTCAATGCGAGGATCGTCACTTTCAATATCAAAGACATTGACCTCTGCAGTAAATGAGCCGATGCTTTTCTGTCGGGTAAATTGTTCGCCGTTCTTCATTACGGTAACCATCCATTGCTGATTGTGATTTTTATAGCCAAATTTTTTGAGGTAAACCTGCGGAACTTTATGCTGTTCCTGGTGGAAAAGAGCCATTACTTATTAAAATTAAAGTCGATAGAATTTTGCCACAGTCCAATGGAAGTTACTGTACGGCCATAGGCGCAGGGAATTGTTGTCTTTCCTTTGACGATTTCCCATGGCGAATTAAAGCAAGTATATTCTTCGTTCAAAACTGAACGAACCGTGCAAGGGTCATAGAGTGGGCATTTACATTTTTTCATTAATGTATCGATGTCCGGTGAACACAAAAAATCATAGAGTTTCCATAACAACCAAAAACTACTGGCGGCTTCGTGCGCCATATTAAAGATGAGATCCTGACCCGCATCACCATTTGCAGAATGTTGTCCGTCCAATCTGCTATTGTTATAAAAAGCTGGAGCCGGAAAAGAAGCGTATAAGGCGACTAATTCGTTGATGCCTTGACAGAAGAAACCGTTAAATCCGATAGGCAAACTTTTTTTTAAATCGCTGGAAGTCATTACCATGCTGGTATACCACATTAACCCGGTAGCGAGATCCGGGCGTCGAAAATCGGTGGACCATTTTTGCAGGTCGGGTAAAATGTTTGCTAGCGCTTCCTCATTACTGTACGAACAGCTTCGGCGAACTTGCTCAACCATTAGTATCAAATCTTCAACCGAGCGGTCTTCCGTAGTGAATGTCTTTCCCCGAATAGCTTCCAGCGCGGTTAAAAATACCGACGGCGCCTGTATTGTATCCAGGCAGAGCCCAATGAAGATGAATTTCAGATCCAGCGGCATCGTAACCTCAAAAACCTCCAGTAGGTGATCGCCAAAATGGTAAGGATAACTGGCCAGACCGGCCGCCGGAACTGTAAAAGTTAAAGTGGGATCACGATCGAGGTAATGGCGTTCAGCCAGTTGCTGCGCATAACAAGCGTGCATTTCCTGTAAGGCAATCAGCCGGAATTGCAATGGTTCAGCACGACCATGCATATAGATCCGGTTTAGCCGTACTTGTATCGTCGTGTCACCGATTGTGATCGGTTTTTCTTCCGGTACAACGCGTTCAAACCGAACTTGCCGGTAATCCAAATCCAACACCTCTTCTGCATTTCCGCAAAATATATTGTAAAATCTACGGTATTGATTGATAGGTTGATCATTTTCGTTCTTTCCCAAAGGTAACAGGATCGTTTTTCCTTCTCCATCTGAAAAGATGCGCGTCAAGTCGACCAGGTCACGCATCCACAGGCTGAAGCCGAAAATCCCCGAAATCGTGGTAATATCTTGCAGGTAATGACAATACTCATGCAGGAAAGCAGGCATATCTTCAGGTACGAAAAGTGTTTCGCCCGGCGTGAACTGGCTTACATCAATAGTAAAAGTACCGGGCTGATAACTGGCGTAGGTTTGGTTCATAGTTGAACGAAGTTAACGAAAAGCCTTTAAATCGACTATCTTTAACATATAAATAAAGAGCTCTGGAACTGTGCTACGAACGACTGGAAGATGTTCGCCATACCGACACAGAAGGAAACGAAATTTTTGAGATCACTCCCTTGTTTTATTACCCAGCAACCGTTAACTTTATCTCAATACACTAAGTAGCATAATTTAAGGGTCAATTAGTGGCCATTTGGTGAGCGCCCGGTGAGCAGGGTTATAAACCGAGACATAGATATCGATAGAGAGCCTGTAACGCTATTTTCAGCGTTCCCTCCGGCTCCACTGATTTCAATATCAAAATGAAGTAAAGCCTGCAAATCAAAAGATTTGCAGGCTTTTTTGTTTTGCTAAACAAATCAAAAGATTCATTGAATCTCCTAAAAAAGGTGAGTGATTCGGTGAGTGGTTTGAAATAAAAAACGGCTCACCGAATCCTTTATAACTGACTGTTAAACAGCATATTCAAAACTAAACATCTTGACTTTAACCTATCTGCAAAGCTAATTTGTTTCACTTTTTAATGTTATTTAAACATGAAAACTAATGTTAGCTTTCTCTTCTACATGAAGAAACCCAAGGATGAACAGCTATCTAAAGGGGATTGCCGATGTATGCAATATTTCTAAACCGATCACATTCCATATTGCACGTCATACCTTTGCGATAACTATAACCCTTTCAAATGGCCTTTCTATAGAAAGTGTAAGTAAGATGCTTGGCCATACCAACATTAAGACCACGCAGCATTACGCTAAAATTTTAGACTTAAAGGTTAGCAATGATATGGCAGCTTTAAAACAGAAGTTTCGTTAGGTTATTTGAACTTAAATTTGATGTTAAGGTGCTAGAAAGCCTAAAGGTGCACTTTAAAGATAATACTCAAGTGTCACTAATTAAAGTAACCTTCGGTTCATTTCTTACAGTTACCGAACCACTAAAGTATATTTTTGATTAAAGATATAGATGAAGAATAGCCAAACAATAAAAACAGCGATTGCTCGTGCAATCGCTGTTTCCCGGTCGAGACAACCACCAGAACCGAACGGTCAGATATATTATTATTATCTGTTTTCCAAGGTAATAACCTTTGGATTTGTATAAATTGACTGAATCATTGCATCAGTGTTATCAGTAGTAAGATGCTCATGCCAAGTCATAAAATAAGACCAGGTCACACCCTGGAAAAATGCGTTATCAATATTTGGCATAGATCCGTCTTCGCTCATGGCAAGTATTTTAGTACCCGCCGTAATAGTATAGATCTTATTGTATTCGTCGGCAGCGATTGGGTAAGAATATGGGCTACCATAGTTATCGATACTGACGATGTCGCACTTGGTATTTCCTACATACCAGTTAGCATCATCGCCATTCCACACCCAGATCAGGTTATTCAATTTATGATAATTGGTAAGCCGGTCGTACATCATATTCCATAATGCTTTGTAGGGGGCAGAACCTTTAGCGCTCCACCAAAACCAGGTGCCGCCCGATTCATGCAATGGCCTCCAGAGTACTGGTACGCCCGCATCACGTAATTTCTTCAATTGAACAGCGATTGCATCAATATCCCTGATAGTAGCTGTATATTCTGGTGTTCCCTGGATAACTGCCTGAGAAACATCGAAAGTAGTGTATTGCGTATCAAATGTATTCGTCCCCGCAGTGCCACCCATCGGAGAAAACCAATGCCATTGAAATTCAATTATTGGTTTTTGCGCGTTATTATTATACCAATTGATGGCATCTTCCGCAATGGTAGCATTCGGGTCAGGCCCGAAAGTCTCACAGTTGCATTGATTGCTCCACAGGTAAGCGTACATGGGGCTGTAAGGCCCCATATCATAACCTCTGACTACAGGCGTCTTGCCGGTTAGGTTTTTAATGTAGGTAAATTCAGTGCCGTCTGTTTGCCCCGTAATAATCTTAGAACGGAATTGTTGTGTCATCCAGCTATAAAGCTGTTTGGTCGCAGTAGTTGAACCCGAGTTGCTTAAAGTTGTCTTAATACTATAGGTCCTGCCACTGGTGCTGACTAACTTGATCTGGTCTATGTTGATATATCCCCAATTCGCAAGGATTTGAATGGTATGGGCTCCTGCTCTGAGGGCGACATATCCCATCACCTTATAGTCCTGATAGGTTGCACTTTGCTGCAGTGTAAAACTGCTGCTCATGCTGTCAACTGCCACCGTATTTGTTTTTGCCCCTGACGGCGATGACGCAGTGATATAAACATCGTACATTTGATCGGCGGGGATAGTCACTGAAATACTCAGATTACCTCCCTGTAAGGCGACGTAGGCGCCTCCTGAGCAACTCGGATCACTGCCTACAGTTGCGCCGTTAGTTAAAGTTCCTTGCTCCGCTTCTTTTGTAATAGTGGTAGTAGTTGCCGAAGTCTTCAAGTGAGACGACGAACTAATCTGGCTCCCCTGCCCTGCAGGTTGATTAATGTCCTTTTTACAAGCATTTAACACAAGTAAAAAAAACGCCAGCCCGATAAGAATTTTGTTAAAATTTGGTTTCATTCTCTGGTGATTATTTATGGTGAATAATTGGTGGTTTCTGCGTATGAGGTGAATGATGTAGCCGTTTTTAAGGCGTTATCATTTAAGAATCGGACTTTGAGGATTTAATTCCATCTCTTGCTGCTTTAATCTTATGAAAGGCTGAAGTGAAGGCATGTTATCTCTCCCAAGCAGCTGATCGCTATTTGCTTTATGGGGGCGGGTATTCTATCCCATAAAAAATGTAGCAATAGCGTATTTGCATATTGAATTAATATTTTCATGAAGCAGTTTAATTTGGTTTATAAAGGGTTCTAAAACATTCAAATGACGAAATTGCAGGAGCAAAAATCTAATACTATCGTGCAGCAAAATGATAGGATTTGCTCGGCATATTTTGTTAGTATTTGAGTAGGGGGATTTGCAGGGGAAGGAAAAAAAACAAAGCTTTGCCTGAAAAGCAAAACATTGCTTCGGATTAATGAGAGAAGAGGTTTCTAAAAAAGAAAGGTCTTATTCAATTTAGAAATAGGTGATTACCAACCACTGGCCTTTTTCTTCCCATGGCTGCGCAAAAAAATAAAAAGAAAGTACTTTCTTTTACGAATATTACTAGTGAATGGGAATTTAAAGGAGACAGTCCTCAAAATACAGTTCGGCTGTACCTGTCAAAATCTTCTCCGTGGCAAACTTTACGGGGACAGTCACCGCGGGGAGCAGTGCCGTCGCAAGCTGTTGAATGAATCTCGGAAATCCCTCTACCAGATCTCCGCCAACATAAATAGTGTGTAATTTTTTGTTGAGACCTACCCTTTTCAAAAAACATGTCATATTTTCAAAGTATTCTTTAAAAATCATCTTTACTGTTGGATGGTGAGGATAAAGTTCTGCTAATTGATTAACATTACATACAGAAATATTAGTTAGCTGAAAGTAACGTTGCAAAAGCCACTGAGCAGATAGATAATCATTCAAACAACTATTTAAAAATGGCCATTTTTCCCAGTTTAAACTGCTTATTTCAGAAGGGGCAATACAAGCTGCTGAAAAGTCAGTACCGACATGAATCGCCGTTAAACAACGATTTTTTAATAATCGAGAATCACTCAACTGACCTTTCAAAAAAGATGAACCTATATGATAAAGCCGAACATTTTGCACATTCAGGCCTGTTAAGTTTGCAAAGAATACCCCTATATCAATATGCCGTAGTGGAACATAACGACCGTAACAAACATCATCCGTTAAAGAACTATGATTAGTCAGAGCAAGCGGAACACTAACTGCACATGCTCTTATCTCGTTAGCAGGAATTTTTAAGGAATAAAAAGTGGACTTCCAAACATTAATTATGGTTTCGCTCCCAGCCTTATAAGTAACAGGGATTCTGCGAAGAGTTTGTGTTACCAGTTTCCGCCCGCCAATATCAAACAGACATACTGAAAAATGAGCACCTCCAATATGAGCCGCCAGCAAATACTTTTGCATTTTTTTTTAAGACATTAAAAACGTTCCAGATCTCACTCTGGAACGTGGGTAATCAACTAAATCAACCGGTCTCAATGGTCGAAAAACTTTAACATCATTTTTTAAATCGCTCGTCGGTGCTTACCGCGCGGTCAGCGCTTTTGAAAGGCGAAGCATAACTATATCCCTGGGTGCGATCGCCTGCTTGAGAGGTCTTTCTGTGGTGCTCACCTTTGCTTTCTTCCAGAGGTCTTTAATCGTATAACGGGTCACCTTGGTGTTAAGGGTTGCTTTGGAGAGCGTATCCGTGATGACCTGATGATGCCAGTCAAAGTAAACTTCCCTCAACGATCGGCTTCGATTTAGAAAGCATACAGCCCAATCCCCATTTTGCAATGGCTTAAACCATGTTTCGACACTATCTTTAGCACTATACCGAAAACCCTGAACCCCTAAAGAGTCCTGGTCCACCGCAATTACGTCCTTGTTTGTCAGCACAGAACGAGTCTCCTCACTCATCTCCCTCAAATCATTTCCGGCGATCAGCGGAGCTGCAATCATACACCACATCGAAAAATGAGCCCGTTCTTCGTTGACGGGCATTCCGTTCCCAACCTCCAGCATGTCCGGGTCGTTCCAATGACCAGGCCCGGCATACTGCCTCAATCCTTCTTGTTTATCGAGAATCTGCATGACTCCCCACGACTTCCAGGTGCCATGATCTTCGATACAATCGAAACAGTTATAAATATCTCCAGTAGTACGCCATAAATGGCCTACGTTGGCAGCCCAAGTCCACGGCTTACTGTTCCCCCATTCGCATATACTGAGAATGACTGGACGTCCCGTTTTTTTCAACGCTGCCGATATCGTTTTATAGGCTCCCTCTGCTTGTAGTCCTTCGGTATTGCACCAGTCATATTTCAAATAATCGACGCCCCATTTCGCATAGGTGAGCGCATCCTGAAATTCATAACCTCTGCTTCCAGGATGACCACCACAGGTTTCGGAACCAGCATCAGAATAAATACCAAGTTTCAGTCCTTTCGAATGGATATAAGCTGCTAATGCCTTCATTCCTGATGGAAATCGTTTTTCATCAGGATGAATAAAGCCAAGGCTGTCGCGTTCGCCCTGCCAACAGTCATCGATATTGATATAGCGGTAACCTGCGTCCTTCATTCCCGATGCTACCATAGCATCTGCTACCTGACGAATCATTTTTTCATCTACATTACAGGCAAACTTATTCCAGCTGTTCCAGCCCATAGGAGGCGTAAGGGCAAGACCATTATATTTAGTATAATCCTGTGCATAGTTATTTCCCTGTGCGCTGCCAGAAATTCGACAAAATATTAGCAAGCCCCACAGCATTATTAATTTTCTCATAAATCTTTTCTCATTTCTTTTTTATATCGCTTTCGTATTCTATAATTCGAGGCACTTGCTTTCTCATTTTAAATATTGCTTTTCGGGGCAAAATTCTAATTGGGTAAGCCATGGTCGGTAACTATACAAACAGTTGCTTATTTTCATAATTTCGTTTAAATTCAATCGGCGTACATCCCTTTTTACTTTTGAAAATCCGGTTGAAGTTCGCAATGTTATTAAATCCGCATCTATAGGCGATCTCCGCAATAGACTGGGTGGTGTCAATTAACATCCGGGCGACGTGTCCGAGCCGGATCTCCGTCAAAACTTCAATAAACGTAAACCCGGTTTGTCGTTTGATCAATCTGCTAAATGTTCCCGCCGGCATATTGGCGATTTTTGCAACATCTGTGAGTGTTATCGGCCGGTCGAAATTATTATTCATAAAGCTCAATGCCCGGTCAATCCTTCTACTCTTATAATCCAACTTAACCCCAGAAAATGAACTATCGGAAAGCAGTCGGTAATCCTGCACATGTGACAAGCGGTCAAAAATGGCAAGCAGTTCAAGGATCAAGTTAAAATCACCTTCACGATTCAGTGAGCATATCATTGGAAGAACTTTTTGGGCTACTTCTGTCGAAAAAAGGATGCCTCTAGCTGCTCTTTGAAACAGCTTACGGATCTCACTCATTTGATTTCTTTGCAGAAAGCTTTCATCCAGCAAGTCCTTATGAAACTGAATGGTTACTTCTTTAACTATCTTTCCTGAGCAGTTGTGTGTAAACCAGCCATGAGGAAGATTAGAACCAACCATCACCAATTCGACGTCCCCAATTTCACCCACGTGATCTCCCACAATTCGCTTTGCTCCTGCTCCGTTTAAAATCAGATTCAGCTCCATTTCTTCGTGATAGTGAAGCGGAAAGTCAAACCCCTCCTTCTCCCGGGAGAAAATCATAAAACAATCATGCGGTGTTAAGGGCGTTATTTCGCGTAGAATGTCCTTTATCATCACTTGTCAGATTGATATGATCGTAAAATGTTCAAATGAACCAGCGCCATAAAATGCAAGGCCTGTCCAGGCAGCAGTAAAATGGCGGCAAGTCATCGATATTAATTCTTTAGTGACGGCATCTTATCCAGGGTAATTACATAATCGCTCGCCAATGTCTTTTTCCATAGGTCTAAGGAATTCCAGGTGGTACCGGTTACATAATCACCTGACCAAATATTAACCCAGGCCCATGCAGCGCCATCTCTTTGCAGGTTATCAGGATCGGGGATCGAACCCGCCTCAGTATAGGCCACCATTTTTTTCCCGCCGTATAAGGCATATATCCGATTAAACTCAGCCGACTGTGATGAATGATCCCCGCTAGTGTACATATCCCGGCCGACAATATCTACGTATTGGTCTCTGGGGTACCAATCTGCATCATTGGGTTCGGTGGTATATACCCAGATCAAATTCTTGAGTCCGTTATAGTTGACTATGCGGTCATACATCAGCTGGAACAGTTTCCTGTATGGTCCGGGACCTTTAGCGCCCCACCAAAAGGACCCATTTGCGCCTTCATGAAGCGGACGCCAGATTACCGGAACATGTTCGTTTTGGAGCACCTTCAACAAGCCGGACACGTAATCGATGTCAGAAATAATTGCTTTATATTCGTCTGAAGCCGGATCATCAATCTTGCTGACGTCGAAGGCCGTCGCATTCGCATAAAATTCTTCCGTTTTTCTGGAAGGGTCGCGCCAATGCCACATAATCGTTGGAATGCCATTCTGGTCCCAGTAGGCTTTAGCTTCATTTATTGGCCAATTATCATTGAACCAGTTATAGCCACGCCCGCTGTCCATAAAGTCCGTACCGGCCATAGCGGGCTGCTTGCCTGTTTGGGTCTTCAAATAGTCCAATTCTGTGGTAGTACCAATGGTCAATGTAACCGACGACAGCGTTTTATAACCGAAATTTTTCTTTAAAAATTGGTAAAGTCTTTGGGTCTCAACCATGCTGCCGGGCGTTACCAGTGAAGTATCCACTTTGGGGCCGAAAGAAACTGCGGGGATTGGCTTATCCCCTGAATTCTTTGCGGAATCCTTCTTACAGGCAGGAAATATAAGCGCAGCGAAAACGAGTATAATCATCGGATTATACCTTATCAGTAGTTTCATCACCATGAAGTTTGGAATTAAGCAGCCCCCGCGGTCATCGCACAAATGACGCGGGAGAAGCTGCTATTAGAGATTTTCTGCTTATTTGATTAGAACAACATCATCGAAGTAAAGCGTTTCACTTTGGTCATTTGGCCCCTGGATGAACCAGCCAATCTGATTAAACGGCTGTTTGTTTGCCCACAGGTTAATGTCGTCGATTCTCAATTTGAAATAGGTCCAAACATTTTTCGGCACCGAAAGCGGAACGCCGGTATCTCCGTTACCAAAACCGGCAGGCCGGCCGCCTCCTACCAGATAAACCGTATAGTCTTCCGAGCCACCCTTCACCCAAAATGAGAGGTATTTATAATCAGACATATAAGGAATACCGCTGTTCCAGTTGGCAAAGCCGTCTGCACTCCAGTTTCCCTTTGGAAAGGTTGCAGCAAAAGAGGCTGTTCCTGTTTTAAAAACGGTGGTAGATATATCCGCCGGTCCCCAGGATCCGTTCTGAATACCGCTGCCATAGTCATCGGTAAAGATCTGGTAGGTTTTGTCAAGGTTCACAAATTCCTGGGATGTGGTGTCCGTTCCGGAAGAGTTGGTTAGGATGAGCTGAGAACGGCTAATGGATGAAGGTAATGTCACAACTAGTTGCTTTTTCGTTTGCGACACAATGGTACCCTGGTCAGTAGTCCCGATGAGGCGAACCGATTTTACATCCTGTAAATTATTACCGGTAAGTATTATCGGTGAGTTACCACTGTAGTTGTAGTCCGAAACAGCCGAAACAGTTGGGAGCGCAATCACTTTAAATGGAACAGATACAGATTTACCTGCGGAATTGGTAAGAACGATGTTCTGTTTCCCTCCATTGGCTGTATCCGGTATCCGGAAAACAATCGCATTCTCGTTATCAAATACAGGATTAAAGTTAGCCGGAATATTCCCATTATCAAACTTAATGCTGGTGATGCTGCCCAGTCCGGAACCAGTCAGCGTCAAGGCAGTTCCGCCTGACGCCGAATCCGGTTTAACGGCGTTCACCTTGAGGTTGCCTGGTGGATTATCAGGCGTTCCTGTATTTTCCTTTTTGCATGAAGCGATGAGTATGATGATGGCCCCTGAAACAGCAGCGGCCATATGCTGTATTTTTTTTAATGTGTACATTTTCATAATTTTTTATTTATAATATGGTACAGCGGGTTGAGCCAATAAATCGTTAACTGTGATTTCGGAAGCAGGTATAGGGAGATAAAGCTGACTGGCATTGGTAAATTGGAGCTTGACATCAACGTGCTGTAATTTGCCGTTATAATCATAAGTGCCCCTTTCCTGAGACCACAGAATCTGTTTTGCCTTTTCGAACCCTTGCCGCTGCACATCGAACCAGTAATCTCCTTCAAAATTGAATTCAATCATCCTTTCCTTTAAAATGATGTCTTTAGTCAGGGTATTTAGTGCCGGTAGTCCTGCCCTTGCGCGAACTTTATTGAAAGCTGCAAGAGCAGAAGGATCTGATGTGGAGGAGTTATTACCCAGTACAGCCTCTGCATAAATAAGGAGTACGTCCGCATAACGCAGAATATAGGTATTCATATCAGTACTGCTTCCGATCACATTATCACCGTTTGATCCAGTTCCGGTAACGTATTTTGCCGAATTGGTCCTCGTCGCGTTCTTGATCTTCAGCGCCTGATCAGTTGCACTTCCGGTTGTAAGCGTATCATACTTAAAGCCGTTGGGGAAATTCACATTCGTCCAGTCGCTACGTGTCCAACCCTGTTCCATAATAACCTGTCTGCGTTTGTCACCAGGTTCGAAGGATTGAAGCAATGTAATCGACGGAACAACAGAGGAGTAACCGCCTGCATTAATCGGTGCCAATAATGGCGCAGGCCCGATATTGGTCTGAAGGTGATTTGCTGCCTGGTAATCTCCGCCGACGATCCATTGGAGGGCAAAAAGCGATTCAATGTTATTGTTAGATTTATCAGTGGAAAACATTTGGTAGTAATCGCTGAATAAATCATACTTGCCAGAGTTGATTACTTCCTGCGCTTTTGCTTTTGCATTCTCATAATCTCCCATGTACAAATAAACTTTAGCCATCATCCCTTTAGCTGAATAAGTGGTCACGCGTCCAGGCTGATAGGCTGTTTCCCCAAGGCCGCTTTCGGCTGCTTTTAATTCCTGGATCACAAACTTTAATACGTCTGACTGAACATAACGCGGAACCCGGATATCGGAAGACGAGGCCAGCGCGACAGGATCAGTGACAATCGGCACGTCTCTGAAAATTCGCGCTAAATAAAAATAGGCGACGGCCCTGATAAAATGAGCTTCAGCAATTCCCTGATTAAGATAGGCCGGATTACTCGCACTAGCCTTCTTCGCCTCAAAGGCATTCATCAAAATCGTAGCAGAACCAGCAACCTTATAAAAAGCTTTCCAGGCATTGAGAACTTGGGCATCAGTTTGAGAAACGGTAAAATTCATATAAGGCGCATAATCACCCGGACCTTGAGTAATGCCGGTCCCGCCCATAATGTCGCCTATGCTTAGATACGCTCTATCCATAAAGGGGAACCAGGCATAACCATAAAGCAAACCCGTTGCTCCGTTTACCTGAGCAGCATTAGTGTAATAAGTATCAAGTGTCGGATTATTGATATCCGGTCTGTTCAGAAAGTCCTTTTTGCAGGAAACAGCACATATTCCTACAAAAAACAATATAAGTAAGGTATATCTTTTCATTGCATATCAGTTAAATGGTAAGCATTAAAATGTCAGATTGGCGCCGATCGTAAAGGTCCTGGGATTCGGGTAATTGCCATTATCGACATTGGTATACAAAGCATTATTATTAAATGAGCCTAATTCAGGATCATAGCCGCTGTACTTAGTAAAAGTGTACAGGTTTTGGCCGGAGATAAATAACCTTGCTGCCGAAAGTTTCGCTTTTTTAATCAGCTGTTTAGGAAAATTGTATCCCAGTGTAACATTCTGTATACGCAAATAGGACCCGTCTTCTATAAATCTGTCAGATAAACGACGGTTATTCTCATTCCATTCATTATATCGCGGCAGTGTACCATTGGGATTGGCTGGTGAATAAGCATTACGAAGAACATCTACCAGTTGATTGTTGTATACGTTATACTCTCCTTCAGTAATCAGTTTCGTAAAATTTAGAATCTTCGATCCGTAATTTCCTTGCAGAAAAACATTTAAATCAAAACCTTTATAAGTGAAATTATTGGTTAAGCCGTAAGTAAATTTGGGATTAGGATTTCCTATCACCGTTTCATCATAAGAGTCGATCACGCCATCAGGTTTTCCATTCGGACCGCTGATATCTTTATACTTCACGTCGCCCACCCATGTACCTTTAGGCGTCACGGCAAGTCCCTGATCGGGGCTGGAGAGTATCTGATTGGCTGAGCGGAAGATACCATCCGTTACAAATCCATAAAACTCTCCTACCGGTTTCCCAACCATTGATGCTGTTACAATCCGGCTGGTATTTAGCGCGTCTGTTGCTGAATAATAGATGACAGAAGAACCCGAATTCAGCTTATTAAGGATGTTTTGATAATGGGAGAAAATAAAGGTTGTTTTCCAGCTGAAATTATTCGTATTAACATTATAACTGGTTAAACTGATATCCACACCTGTATTTGTCATTTGCCCGGCATTCACAACCGGTGCCTGGATATCGTTATAATTGGTGCCGATACCGGTATACGACGGCAGACTGCTCGACAAGATCATGTCTGTCGTAATCTTCTTATAAACGTCAACTGTCAATTCTACCTTTCTGTCGATCAGCGTCGCATCTAATCCCGCGTTATAAGTTCGTACCGCTTCCCATTTGAGGAATGGATTTGGTACATTGGCTGGCCAGCTGCCAGGACCGAAGGCGCCATTTTGCTGAAATAGGCGTGCGGAATAAGGAGCAGTACCAGAGTTTCCAACGCCTCCTACCTCTCCAACACCGAGTCTTAATTTTAAGTAATTCAAATTTTTCCAATTGCTGGCAAATTTTTCATTAGTCACGGTCCAACCTGCAGAGGCAGCCGGAAAGTAGCCATAGCGATTATTGGGCCCGAAATTTGAAGCGCCATCCCTCCGTAAAGAAGCATTGAAAGAATAACGGTTGTCGAAAACATAACCCACTCTTCCAAAATAGGACGCCATGGCACTTTGATATTTCCCACCACCGCTGGTCTGTCCTGTAGTTGCTCCTGCAGCTATCGACTCCAAATTTAGATTGAGATTCAGCCTGCTTCCGCTGAGATCATTATAAGTTGAAACCCATGCTTCCTGCCCGGCCTGCAAAGAAACGTTATGCTTACCGAAGGTCCTGTTATAATTCAGGTAATTGCTTACATTATAGAACAAGCCAATTCCCCTGTCTTCGTTAATGGAGCTCTGAGGAATAATGGGTATCACCCCATTATATACCTGTGGTTGATAGAATGTATTTTGATTCAAAGAAAAATCAAAGCCAAACTGACTGCGGAAGGTTAAACCTTTTGCAATATTAGCTTCGCCGTAAATGTTGGCAACCGCTTTATTGAAGCCTGCCGTAACCTTCTGTAAACTTGCGAGCGCCAACGGATTGGTGTTGCTGCCAAACTGATAGCCTCCTACCTGGATGGCTGGCGCAAATTGTCCGTTCAAGTAGATTGGCGCTGCAGGGCTATTACCCACCGCTATACTGATAGGCGTAGCTGAACCGTTGGTTAGAGACACAAGCTGGTCAGATTTGGTCAAGGTAGATGACACACCGAACTTTAGCCATGAATTCACATGTTGATCAATATTGATCCGCAATGAATAACGTTTCAAGCCCGATCCGATGACAATACCATTCTGATCAAAATAATTCAACGAGGTATAGTAGGTCGCTTTATCCGATCCGCCAGAAAATGCCAGCTGGTGGTTTTGCATATTTCCACGTTGAAAAAGACCTTCCTGCCAGTCTGTTCCCGGGCCCAGTATCGAAGGATCGGCATATTCGGGGATAGGTGTATAGGTCGTAGCATTTACCGTTGCAATTTGCTGCAGTGTTTGATTCTCATATTGAGCGAACTGGCTCAAATTCATCATGTCAAGCTTCTTTTGAAGCTGCTGGGTACCGAAATAAGTATCGTAAGTAACCTTGCTTTCGCCCTGCTTTCCATGTTTGGTGGTAATAATGACCACGCCGTTGGCGGCACGCGAACCGTAGATGGCCTGCGCTGAAGCGTCTTTAAGAATATCTACAGAAGCAATATCATCCGGATTTATTGCTGATAACGCACTTTGAGCGGTTTGTGCAGCGGCCGCACCGCCGGCATTATAATTAGTCGAACTGCCAAACGCGAGCGGAACACCATCTACAACATATAAAGGATCGTTGCCATTCACCGAGGTAATACCTCTCACCTTTACAGAAATCCCACCTCCGGGCTGGCCACCGTTAGAACTAATCGATACACCGGAAACCTTGCCCTGCATCGCTTGTTCAACGCTGGATACAGGCAAATCCTTTATATCTTTTTCTGAAATAGAGGAGATTGCAGAAGTAACTTCTGCACGTCTGACAGCCCCATAGCCGATAACTACTACGTCATTCAGTGTAGTTATCGAAGCGCGTAATGTAACGTTGATCTGAACCCTCCTTCCGATGGCCAGCGTTAGCGGCTCCATACCCACATATTTGAAGATCAATTCTTTTGCCGAAGACGGAACCTTGAGCACGTATTCGCCTTCGGTATTTGTTGTCGTCATGGAAGACGTGCCCTTAGCCTGTACAGAGACGCCTGGAAGTGTGACACCTTTTTCATCGGTGACAACTCCCCTAATAATGGTGACCGTGTCTGAAGGCAGCGCTTTTGATAGTAGAGGCATTTGCTTTTGTGAAACAGGCTTCCGCTGCAAAACAATCATCGATTTTCTGATAAAGTAGGTAAGCGGCTGTCCCCTGAAACATTCATGGAGAACTTGCTCCAGGGATGCATTATTAAAGTTTAGGGTAACCGGCCGGGTACCCGCCAGCATTTCGTCTGTATAAATGAATTCGTAATTCGTTTGCTTCTGAATTTCCTGCATCGCCTGTTCAAACGGTATGACACCCTTATGCAGCGTGATCTGCTGGGCGTCGCTGGCAAAAGAAATCTGAACAAAAATGGTAACCAGAAGAAATAAGGTAATTCTCATAACCCGGAGAAAATTATGGGTGAAAGCATGTTGCCTACACTCCGAGGGAGCGTAAATTTTCATATATTTGAAAAGCTTGGATTAAAAGTGAATAATTGGTCTTTCTCAAAGGATTTGTCACTCCAGCTATTTGGTTCGGAAGTGTTAGCCGCACTTCCGGCCTTTTTAGCCAGAACTTTTTTTGGTAAAGTTTACGGCATAACGATTACGCTCCTTTCTTTAATTTTAAAGTGAACGGACTGTGTTAATTGAAGAATATCGAGTACTTCCTGAAGATTTTTAGAACGCGGAATGACGCCATTAAAAGTCTCATTGGGGACGTCGCCCTCGTATTGAACAGTTACATCATACCATCGCGCAATCTTTCGCATGATACTCTCAATTTTTTCATGTGAGAAATCAAAGTTTCCTTTTTGCCACTGAACAGCATGCCGCACATCTACAGGGGATACAGCAATCGCTTGACCAACCACGGCCTGTTCTCCCGGATGTAACAAGGCTGTTTGACTACCTTTAAATACTTTCACCGCCCCTTCCAGCAAAGTAGTATTAACATGCTGCTCGTCCGGGTATCCCATAATATCGAAGTGTGTGCCGAGCACCTCTACTGCCGTATGGTTAACTTCCACCCTGAACGGATGAGCCTTGTCCTTAGCCACTTCAAAATAAGCTTCCCCTGACAGCTGCACCAGACGTTCGCGCCCGGTAAACGTTGCCGGAAAACGAAGCGTTGTGGCCGCGTTGAGCCATACTTTTGTGCCGTCTGACAAGATCACCTGGTATTGTCCTCCGGCAGGGGTTGCCAACTGATGATATTCAATTTTAGACGACTCCTCTTTCGGCCCTTTAACGTAACTCAGGGTTCCCTTGGAAAGATTGAACGCCTGAACCTGATTACCCGCATATACTTGTCCCTGACCGCTACCAAGATATTTTTTTGTACCATCAGCAAGCGTAAGTACCGCCTTATCGCTTCCAGGAAAAATTTTGGCGATTCTTTCCCCATGGTTATGCCGGCCAATTAAAGTCAAAAAGCTAATCCCGACGCTCATCACCGCCAGCAAAATGGCGGCGGCCACATAATGACTTCGCCTAAAGTACTTTACCTGCTTAATCTTATGGTTCTTGTCGCGGTGGATGCTTTCAAAAACTTTTTCTTTGTTAATTAGTGGGAATTCGTCGGCGTGGCGTGATTGCTCCCACATTTGATCGAGCGTGCTCTCCAACGCTGGCTGGTTATTGTCGCTATCGATCAGCTTCATCAGTTCATGCAATTCGTCCTGACGGATAGTTCCGTTAACATATTTGTTAAGCAAGTAATCGACTCTGGAGAATTCTGGCGACATGGCTGATTGGATACAGTTAATTATTCTTTTTTAACTGCATGACGAACGAAATTCAAAATCGTACTGCCTAGCCCGAATTTTTTATTTTTTTCCTAGCGGGGAGAGCTTTCGCAAATACCTGAAGGTTTCAGAAAGGTGGTTTTTGATGGTACTCTTTGACAGGCCCATCTTTCCGGCAATGTCATCGTGGCTCCAGCCTTCCAGCTTGCTTAGCTTAAATACCATTTGCTTCTGAGGCGATAAGCTGGAAATGGCATCATTAACGGAGCCGATAAGCTGTTTGGCATTCAGCCGTTCTTCCGTATCATTGTAGCTTTGTTCGGTATTTTGCATGGCGGTGGTAAGGAGATGCTCACGCGCCACCTTCCGCAGATGATCGATAGCCCGGTTTTTTGCGAGATATAGCATGTAAGCCTCAATTGACTCGATAGCTGTCAGCTTTTCCCGCTCAGACCATAATTTTACAAAAATATCATGGACCAGCTCTTCTGTTACTTCCCGCGATTTGCAGATGTTAAAAGTATATCGGGCAATACGGGCATAGAAAACATCATATAGGGTTCTAAAAGCGGTGTCACTCCCTCTACTGACTGCGGCCAGCAAATCCTTCTCATCGTATGACTCCCGCGAAACCAATGCTTTAATCTTTAGGTACTATAACTTGGGTTACAATATTATGTAAGAATTTGCAAAATTGATAATACAATTTTGCAATTTAATGGTATTAAAAAGTATAGAAACTTGCCATTCGAACTCCAAAATTATCTTCAAACTACAGATCAACAGTGTAAAAAAGAATTAGGAATTGCGGCGAAGCTGCCGGTAACGGTTATAGATGTGATGAAAAAACTTTAAGCAGCTAATATTTTTTTATCAATTTCGAATGCCCGCAAAACTAGTAACAATCGCCTTTAGCTTCATCACTTCATCTGCCCATTACACAAATAAGCGACTATTATAAACCTTCCGCGCTTTTATTTATCGCCGGGCGCTAACTGAGATCCGACTTGAGTAAGTTGATCAATTCGATATCCGATTGTTCGTTCAGTGCAAACTAAACTGATCCAAATGTTCCTCCAGCCGTTCAGCCTTTATCCAAACATTTGAACGCTATCTATTTGACGATTTCATTATTTAGCTTATTTGTAGTAATCTCCATACAAAAAGCGCAAGCGACCGGACCGAAAGACTTACAGTTACGGATCTTTACTACGCGGCTTCAGCTGGTTTGCCGCTATTTACGTACGCTACTACTTTCAAAATCCATACCTTTGTAGTGCTTGACAAACGCAATGCTGTAACTTGAAAAGATCACCTGTTTTATTAATCACTATAACAACCCTGCTATTTTATTTTAGCGCCATACCCAATAAAGGATATGCATTCCCCCTTCATAAAACCCGGGACACCACATTTCAAAGCGACTCTAAAAGTCTGGACACTCTGCGTTACGACTCGCTGATGAAACGCCTGGCTAACGGCGACACAACAGGCCGATGGCCGGTTAAAACGTCCGTCTATCCTTTACCTGGCGCCATCTTACCTTTTAACCGGATAGTGGCATACTACGGAAATATGTATTCCAAAAACATGGGCGTATTGGGACAATACCCGCGCAAGATAATGCTTACTAAACTACAAGCAGAAGTAAAAAGCTGGGAACAGGCCGATCCTAAAACACCGGTTATACCGGCCTTACATTATATCTGCGTTACCGCCCAGGCAGACGCTGGCCGCAATGGCCTGCATAACCTGCGTATGCCCTTCAGCCAGATTGATAGTGTACTGAGCATGGCTAAAAGCATTAATGCCCTGGTATTTTTAGATATACAGGTAGGCTTCAGCACCGTGCAAACCGAGTTGCCATTGCTTGAGAAATACCTAAGGATGCCCAATGTGCATTTCGGCATAGATCCGGAGTTTTCGATGAAAGCAGGCAGCGTACCGGGTAAACGTATCGGCACTTTTGATGCGGAAGATATCAACTATGTCACCGCTTACTTAAGTGATCTGGTCAGAAAATACAACCTCCCTCCTAAAATCTTCGTTGTACACCGGTTTACCAAACGCATGGTTACCAACTACCAGGATATCCAACTCCACAAAGAGGTGCAACTGGTGATGGATATGGACGGCTGGGGTGGTCCGGAAAGCAAGAAAAAAACTTATCAATATTTTATAGCACAGGAACCTGTACAATTCACCGGATTTAAGCTTTTTTATAAAAATGACCTCAGGAATGCCCCTCACCGTATGCTTACACCTGCCGAAGTCTTAAGCTTAAAACCTGTTCCTGTTTATATTCAATACCAATAACCGCCTGCTTTAAATTACCGGGATGATAGTTAACCCGGAAGAGTAGTGTTAAATTCGTTGGCCTGTTTATTGATTAGATTTGTAAAGAATGAAGAAAATTGGATTCTTATCATTTGGACATTGGTCCGCCCATCCCAGCTACAAAACACGCACTGCAGCCGATACCTTGCTTCAGTCCATTGACCTGGCTGTTGCCGCCGAGGAGATCGGTCTGGATGGTGCTTATTTCCGCGTTCACCATTTTGCGGCCCAGTTAGCATCGCCATTTCCTTTGCTATCAGCTATTGGCGCCAAAACGAGCAAAATAGAGATTGGAACCGGTGTTATCGATATGCGGTATGAAAACCCGCTGTATATGATAGAAGATGCCGGAGCCGCCGACCTTATTTCTGGCGGCCGGTTGCAATTAGGCATAAGCAGAGGTTCGCCTGAGCAGGTGATCGACGGTTGGCGCTATTTTGGTTATGAACCATTGGAAGGGGAAACCGATGCAGACATGGGGCGCAAAAAAGCTTTGGAGTTTCTGGATAAACTAAATGGTGTCGGATTTGCCGAACCCAACCCGTATCCCATGTTTCCGAACCCTCCCGGCTTGTTACGTTTGGAGCCGCACTCAGAAGGACTCCGTGAGCGTATTTGGTGGGGAGCCGCATCTAATGCTACCGCTGTTTGGGCAGCCGAAAATGGCATGCACCTGCAAAGCTCAACCTTAAAGTACGATGAAAGCGGCAAGCCTTTCCACGTACAACAGGCAGAACAAATAAGGTTATACAAAGAAGCCTGGAAAAAAGCAGGGCATCAGCGTGAAGCACGGGTTTCGGTGAGCCGTTCTATCTTCGCCCTGGTAACGGACCAGGACCGGTATTACTTTGGGCAGCAAGGCAAAGCGGCCGATAGTTTCGGTTATATTGAAGCTGATAAACGCGCAATATTCGGCAAGAGTTATGCCGCAGAACCAGACCAGCTCATCAAAGAATTGGCCAAAGATGAAGCCATTCAGGAAGCGGATACCCTGCTCCTGACCATACCCAATACTTTAGGTGTGGATTATAATGTGCATGTACTCTCATCAATTCTTGAACATGTGGCTCCCGGACTTGGTTGGCGTTAGGTTTATGCCATATTTTTACATTCCACATTTAATTAAAACCAGCCAGTATAATACAAAAGCAAGGAAGCATTAATGCTTCCTTGTAAATACAGAACTATCAAGCGGTTGGGTATGCTTCCATGCCGCTTTTTCCATTAATTCATCGACGTTCAATTCTCTATTACTGTCAACTTAGATAAAAGATGAAATCCGATGTTTTTAAACTGATATATAACCACCCTCTTTTAAAATCAGAAAATTATGAAGAGATTGAAATGGCACATACCCACATCGAAATTTCTCAGAACGAGCAGCGAAACCGGGCATCGGCGGCACATTGGTGTACTTTGATTCTGAAGAAATTAATACAGAGTTAAGTCGAGTAGAAGCCGCGGGTGGAAAGATTGTGAGGCCAAAACAAAAATTTAGCGACAGCATTTCAGACAGGTGGCGAAATATCAAATATAAGGGGGCAAACTCGGAAACTATCCAAAGCGCTTAACAAGCAGATGATCAGCCAGCCGCAAAACCAAACAAACAAAGCACTCACAATCAGACAATTAATTATAGTCTCTCCAAATAATCTTTAATTCTCCCCAAATCCCTGACGAGTCGGCGTTTTTGACATGCCAAAAACATTTTTTAAAATTGTTATAGTAAATACTTCTCATTTGTGGTTATCTGGCTTTGAGAAAATCAGGTTCAACCGCCGGATTAAATGAGGAAGATCTCTCTATTGGTTGATAAATAATGTTCTGATAAATCAGAGGAGTTATTAATCAAATCACTGACGACGAGATACGGAAAACGCCTGACCAATTAGCAAACAAACCATTTAACTAAAAACCGCAGATCTTTAACGAGATCTGCAATATGATCGTTTAATCTCCTTACTCTGGCTCAATAGTAACATATGTTATCCCCTACCCGATTATTAAACTTTTTCAGCGCTCTTGCTATCCTCATCCTGTTTGCAAGCTGTCATACAAAAACAGTATGGAAGGATAATTCAGCCCCAACTAATACCTTGTTTACCCTGCTTGATTCATCCCAAACGCATGTTCAATTCGCCAATACACTTACCGAGGATGCCCGGAATAATGTGCTTTTGTATCAATATTTCTATAATGGTGGCGGTGTTGCAGTAGCGGATCTGAATGGCGATGGCTTGCAGGATGTCTATTTCACCGGCAATATGACCAGCGACAAGCTTTACCTCAACAAGGGCCATATGCAATTTAAAGATGTGACAGACATTGCCGGCGTAGCGGGCAGGGTGGATGGCTGGAAAACGGGGGTTACGATGGTGGATATCAACGGTGATGGCAAAATGGACATGTATGTTTGCTATTCAGGAGCTAAACCAGCCGAATTGCGCAAAAACCAGCTATTTATTAATCAGGGTAATGATGCTAATGGCATACCTCATTTTAAAGAAGAAGCGGAAAGCTATGGCTTAGCCGACAGCGCGTTCAGCACCCAGGCTTATTTCTTCGACTACGACCATGATGGTGACTTAGATTTGTTGCTACTCGACCACAATCCGCGCCAGTTTAACAACCTGGATGAAGTGACCATCCCCATGATAGAAAAAAAGCCCGATGCACTGTGCGGTACCAAATTATACAAAAACGATAACGGCCATTTTACAGACGTAACCTTAAAAGCCGGGATAAAAAACTCTGGGCTATCCTATGGACTGGGCGCGGGAATTGCCGACATCAACGGTGACGGCTGGCCCGACATTTATATATCTAACGATTACTCTGTGCCTGATTACTTATACATCAACAATAAAAACGGCACTTTTACTGATCAGCTGAGTTCACAAATAGGTCATACTTCGCTATTTTCAATGGGTGATGAAATAGCCGATGTTAATAATGACGCCCTGCCTGATATATTTTCGCTGGACATGCTGCCAGAAAGCAATCTGCGGCAAAAAAACCTGTTCAACCCCGATAATTACGAATTATTTGACCGCAATCTTCGCGTTGGTTTTTACTACCAGTATATGCGCAATATGCTGCAAATCAATAACGGCAACGGCACCTTTTCAGAAATGGGGCAGTTAGCCGGAATTTCTAACACCGACTGGAGCTGGGCTCCCCTGTTCGCCGACTTTGACAACGATGGATGGAAGGATCTTTTTGTGAGCAATGGTTTGCTGCACGACATGACCAACAACGACTTTGTTAAGTACCGCAACGACTACCTAAGCTCGCTGGGAAGAGATATCCGCGACGAGAATGTGGTTGAACTTTTAAAGCACATGCCCTCTACAGCCGTTAAAAGCTATTTCTTCAAAAACACAGACGGTCTGAATTTTAAAAACTCCAGCACCGAATGGGGCATTACACAGCCATCTAACAGCAATGGCGCCGCCTATGCTGATTTGGATAACGATGGCGACCTTGACCTTGTTGTAAACAACGTAAATCTGCCGGCATTCATCTATGAAAACACCAGCGAGAAAAAGAAAAACAACCACTATCTTGAAATAAAGCTGAAAGGCTCGCAAAAAAACACAGAAGGCGTTGGTGCTAAGGTTATTATTTATGCGGGCGGCAAAAAGCAATATCTTGAGCAAATGCCAACGAGGGGGTATCAATCCAGCGTATCGCCGGTACTGCATTTTGGCCTGGGATCTGAAACGAAGGTTGATTCCCTGATGGTGATCTGGCAGCCGGGTAAACAGCAGGTCATCAAAAGTGTGAAGGGAAACCAGGTACTCACGCTTAAGGAAAGTGACGCAACTACTGGTTCTCCCCTGTTCAAAACAGAAACGCCGCTTTTTGCCCAGGCAAAATCTCCGCTTACTTACAGCCAGAGCAAAACCACACTTAATGATTTTAAACGCCAGCCGCTGATGGTAAATCCATTGTCGTTTTCCACGCCATGTATGGTGAAAGCGGATGTGAACGGTGATGGATTGGAAGATATTTATATAGGCGGAGGATATGGTAAGGCCGGGCAATTATTCCTTCAACAACCCAGCGGAAGCTTTACCGCCAAAAAAGAACCAGCATTTGAAGCTGATGCCCAATGTACCGATGCAACTGCGGTGTTTTTTGATGCCAATGGCGACGGCAAGCCTGATCTGTATGTTTGCTCTGGCGGATATGATAATATCGCCCCTAATAGTTCGGTTTTGCAGGACAGACTCTATCTCAATGATGGTAGAGGCAATTATACAAAATCGGCCAAGGCATTGCCGGTAATGCTTAGCAGCAAAAGCTGTGTTAAAGTGGCGGATTTAAATGGTGACGGTCACCCGGACCTGTTTGTTGGCGGACGCGTGGTACCTGGCAGATACCCCGAGACGCCGGAAAGTTATATCCTGATCAATGATGGTCAGGGGCACTTTACCAACCAGACCCAACAATGGGCTCCGCAACTATCGCATATAGGTATGGTAACGGATGCGGCATTTGCCGATATGAATGGCGACCATAAAGCTGATTTAGTTGTGGTGGGTGAATGGATGCCGGTCACCATCCTGATTAACACCAATGGCAAACTGGTCGATCAAACTAAGAACTACCTCGATAAAAGTTGTTCCGGCTGGTGGAATAAGCTTGAGGTTGCTGATCTTAACCATGATGGCTTTCCCGACCTGATAGTTGGCAACGAAGGCTCAAACACACAATATAAAGGCACTGATACTGAGCCTGCCGAAATGGTTTACAAGGACTTTGACGATAATGGCTCCGTAGATCCTATACTATGTTTCTACATACAACATCAAAGCTATCCTTACCTTACGCGCGACGAGCTGTTTGATCAGATCAGCATGATGCGGCAGCGGTTTCCGGATTATGAAAGCTTTGCCAATGCCACCATTAACCAACTCTTTAAGCCAGATGAATTGCAGGGTGCACATCATCTGCAAGCCAACGATTTTAACTCCGTTTGTTTTATAAGTAATCGTAACCGAAAACTGACGGAAAAACCACTGCCAACTGAGGCACAGAACTCGCCGATTTATACCATCACAACCCTCGACTACGACCATGACGGCAATCCCGACTTACTGCTGTGCGGCAATATCAACCACGCAAGAATTCGATTCGGGAAATATGATGCCAACTATGGTGTGCTGCTCAAAGGCGACGGTAAAGGAAATTTCACCTACATCCCCCAGTTAAAATCAGGATTCAAAATTACCGGAGATGTAAGAAGCGTACTGGAAATTAATAACACGCTCTTGTTCGGCATCAATCAATCGCCAATAGTTGCTTATCAGGAAAAGAAGAATTTAAAGAAATGAAATACCCAATAGCTGTTTTGATAGCGGCATTTTCAATAGTCTTAGTTGCTTGTAATCCGGCTAAACCGCCTGTTTTAACTAACCAGGACATTAGTAAAACTATCAATAAAATGTCGGCCATCATGATCCATGATGTAACTAATCCACCATTGGCGGCTCGCTTTTTTGCCTACAGTTGTCTTGCCGGTTATGAAGTAGTGGCCGAAAATGATCATGCTTTTAAAAGCATGAGAGGTAAGTTAAACGGCTACCCAACTATCAAAAAGCCGACGACTATCGGTAATTTTGATTACAGGTTAAGTGCCGTATTGGCAATCATGAAAACGGCGGAAAAACTCCAGCCATCAGGTAACTTAATGAGCGAGCAGGAGCAAAAGTTTCTCGATTCGTGCAAGCAGATTGGGTTTAATTCGTCAACCATTGACGGCTCTGTGAAATACGCATCAACCATTAGTAAGCAAATACTGGCTTATGCAAAAGCCGACAATTATAACCGGATAAGCAACTATGCCCGTTACACGCCTCCTGGCAAAGAGGGAACCTGGGAGCCGACCCCACCGGTATATATGTCGGCAGTGGAACCCTATTTCAATACGGTGCGCCCATTTACGCTGGATTCAGCTTCGCAGTTTCTGCCAGTTCCACCACCCCCATTCTCCACTGATAAGAGCTCCAGCTTTTACCATGAAGTGATGGTGGTTTATAAAGAGGCCGGCGATCAGCTTACACCAGAGCAGCGTGCAATAGCTGGTTTTTGGGACTGTAATCCATTTGCGGTAGAGAACAGGGGCCATCTGATGATCGGCATCAAAAAGATCTCTCCGGGGGCACACTGGTTGGCCATTACCGGTATTGCATGCAAACAACAACACGTATCGTTTTCAAAGGCTATGCAAATTCATACCGCTGTGGCTATCGGTCTAATGGACGGGTTCATTTGCTGCTGGGATGCCAAATACCGCTTTAACCTCATTCGTCCTGAAACGGCCATTCGCAAATACGTGGATCCAAACTGGCGGCCGCTGCTACAAACGCCTCCATTTCCAGAATACCTGAGCGGGCACTCCGTGGTTTCCTGTACCTCGGCAGTTATCCTAACGCATTTCTTTGGGTCCAACTTTCATTACACTGATGATGTTGAACATAGTTATGGCATACCCGCCAGAACATTTTCGTCGTTTCAGCAAGCCGCAGATGAAGCAGCTATCTCCAGAATGTGGGGTGGTATCCACTTTAAGAGCGCTATTGAAAACGGCAAAATACAGGGCGAGAAGGTTGGGGAACTAGTTGTGTCGAAAATTTGAGCGAACTATTGAATGTTTCCAAAAATAGAGTTCTCACTACACATATTTAGTGAGAACTCTATTTTTACCCTTTTTGCAGCACGCCTTGTCCTTCTTCCAGGAATTTAAACAGGCTCTTTAGGATATAGTGGTTCCAACCAGCCTGACAATTTTCATAACACTCTACCTCGGGGGTTAAACCTACATGTGTCATGTCTACCCTGGTGGCATTATTCTCCTGCGAAATTTCAAATTCTACCTGGGTATTGGTCCACTCTGTTTTTTCATTTTGCCACGGCAGGTAACAATCTGTAACGAGCCACGTAACTTTCTTGCCCAGAATAGCTTCGGTGATTTTAAAGTTGACAAATGTGTCGCCCCACCTTACGCTAAAAACATCACCTAAATTTTTGGCGCTGCCCTCAAAGTTTGCAGCCCACCATTCGTTTACACGACTGATCTTGTCAAATGCCTCCTCAGCGCTTGCGTTTACTACAATGCTGCTGTGATAGCTTTGTTGTTCGGTTAATGTTGCTGTTTTCATGATTTTTGGATTTTATTATTTAATAGCGTTTCCAGATTTTGCAGTTTGCCTTTCCAGAAATTATCAAAGTAGTTGATCCATCTTTGCAGTTCGTCAAAACCATCCTTTTTTAAAGTACAGTAACGCTCCCTGCCTATATCCTCTATTGAAATAAAGCCGGCATTATACATGATCTTGACATGTTTGGACACGGCAGGGCGGCTCATATCAAAATGCTCCGCCATGGCGTTTATAGGCATGCTTTTTTCTGACAGCATGACCAGCATTTGCCGCCGGCTCGGATCAGCTATTACCTGGAACACATCAAGCGTGGGTACTGCCATTTTTAGCGTCGTTTATAACTCTATTCATCTTATTCATATTATCCAGCCATCCCTTACTCATCGCGTTAAAGATCAGCACATTGAAATTGGCTTCCTTAAAGCCCGAGTTTTCCAACAGAAGCTCCGTTCCGTTGTCTTTTTCAAGTAAGGTCCAGTAAACGATGGAGTCGATGGTGATCTTACCATTACCGGGACCACATTTCCACGAATAGGTAAGCTTTTTCAATGGTTCAATTTCCAGCACCTTACAGTAAACAATGCCGTCAAAATCAAGCGCAGGTACCGGTCCGGTGTTAAATTGAAAATCGTGTCCAAGTTTAAGTTCGAAATTACTTTTCATCAGCCACTGTTCCATCAGTTCGGCCTTGGTCAGGTAATCCCACACTATTTTAGGGGCGTGGGGATAAAATACACGGTGTGCGATGCTTCTTTTCATAATGAGTAACTTTGAAGTTACTCAAATATATAGGTAACTTTAAAGTTACGCAACTTTATTTTAAAATAATTATAAGCGTTCCAGGACAAATCGGTGATTTGTTCTGCTTGCAGCGCTCTAAATTACAAAGGAGTTATCCGCGCTGTAAATCCACCCCGCCGAAGCATCTTTACGTCAATAGAACTTGACTTATTCACTACCATATATTGAATAAGAAAGTCTTTATCATGCACTCCATCAGCAATTAACGTAAGTTTATAATTTACGTTGTTTGCAAGGAAGCCCAGCTTAACGTTCTTTTGTTTTTCCTTCAGCTCAGCGTTAAGACCGCCAATATACCAGGTATCACCTTTGCGGCGGGCAATAGTCACGTCTTTTCCGGGGTAGCCATCGAGCAATTGGGTATCATCCCAGGCAGTGGGTAAAGTTCGGAGCAATGCTTTGGCTGCATCCGGTAATGAATAATAACCTTCGGGCCTATCGGCCAGGTGTTGCAGGGCCGATTCAAAAACCACGCCCAAAGCCAGTTCATGCCCGTATGAAGTAGTGTGTGGAAATTGCGAATTGGTAAAAGTTACCGGCGTATAGTCCATTGCGCCAACAACATTACGGGTAAAAGGTAAAATGGTGTTATGCTCAGGCGCTGTTAGCGTAAAATCTGGACCATTATTATACCATTCCGCTCCTCGAACAGCCTCTTGGGTCATCAGATGAGGATACGTTCTGGCCCAGCCCCGTGGCACAATGCAACCGTGAAAATAAACCATCATTTGGAATTTCGCCGCATCGTCCAGAATATCCAGATAATATTTAATCATATCCTGTTTTTCGCTTTCGAAAAAATCAATTTTCACCCCAACAAACCCCAATTTTTTCAGCTTGGCAAACTCCTCCATACGCGATTCGTGCGTTAGCATACGGTCGCGCGGCGTGGCCCTCACAGAAGTATGTTTACCGCCCGAGTTATACCAGATCAGTGGTTTTACGCCTTTTGACAAAATATATTTAGCAGCATCTTCCAGGTTTCCCCCGTTTGCCATCGCATCCCATTCCCAATCCAGTAACGTGTAGGGCCAGTTCATATTGGCAGCCAGATCGGCAAATTCTGTTACTACCTTATAGTCTTTTGTACCATGATTGTGTGACCAGTAGTTCCATGACACCAAACCAGGTTTAATCCAATCGGTTTCTTTTAACGATGATGGCCGGGCTACATCGTCTACCAAAGTTGAAGATACGATGGTAGGGAGGTTGCCCAGAATGATTACCCGCCATGGCGACTTCCAGGGCAGCGTAATCGTGGGTAAAGCATCTCCTATTCCATTACCGTCTTTAGGGTTGGGGAATGTGACTTTGTATTTAGATTTATCCGCCAGGTTGCTCAGTTTGGAGGCACAATAGTTCCGGTCAACATCCGATTCATGGATCAGGTACCAACAATCTGTACCCGTTGTATTAAACAATGCAGGGTAGCCCCAGTCCTGCTGTAACACGTTGTCATTTTCGCTTTTGGCATACAGCCCCTCGTTGGCCGGATTCCATTTTTCCAACCATCTGCTGGTTGATGGCGGAATGGTAAAGGCGGTCAGCTCGTCTTTAACCTTAAATGTTCCTCTTTTATCAGGAAACTGATAGCGAAAGGCCACACCATCATTATACGCGCGTATAATAATGTTGAATTTTGTTTTGGAGGTATTTTGAAAGTATGCTGTAACTTCATTAGCAGCGTTCTCACAAACCGATTTTTTTCCATGCAGGGCGTGATATTGTTCATGAATAAACACCGGTTTACCCGCAGTTAAAAATGTGAGGTTATTGGTAAAATCCTGGTCGTCGCGTGATATGCCGAGGTCTATCTGTGGTATAACTTCTGTCAGCCGGCCTTCTGTTTCGTACAAAACCTTTAACTCCCATTCACCAGGCCCTGAATTGCGCTGACGGATTAACTGGATATTTATTTTATGATTGGGCGACGAAACGGATAGCATTTGCCCGTACACAGTTGTAACAGCTCCCCATACAACGAGTATTACAACCAACGTTCTTTTATAATTCTTCATTTAACAATAAAAACTTCTGGATCAACTGTATACGGATTTATTTAGCCAACGCTGTAGCAATCCAAATACATGCTTTATGAAAAAATCTTTATCGTATTTGCATAGGTTAATCCATCATATGGCTCAGCAGGTAAAGAAACTATCAGTCCATTTTCGTTCCGTTCAAAAGTTAAAGACTGCTTTGTTGGCAACCATTCTATTTTTTGAATCTCTTTTGGAAAGTATTCGCTGTTCTTTGCCAAACTTTTCACAACCAGCTTTCCATCTTCCGGCCAACCCATTGCAGTGGCATAAAGCACATCGCCCTTTGTAACAAAGCGAATATCTTCATGGGTAAACGGTTTTCCCTTTCCTTCATTGAAACCCTGAGCACTTAACTTTGCTGCCGCCTCCTGTGCCGGGCCCTCTCCAAATATTTTCCAGGGCCTTGTACTATAAATGCCTTCGCTATTCGCTTTCATCCATCTGCCAATTTCCTCAACCACCTTTCTTTCTTTTTCATCGATAGTACCATCGCCCCGAACGGGGATATTGAGCATCAGGTTCCCGTTTTTACTTACGATATCAACTAAGGTTTGAATTACCGTTTTGGCTGTTTTATAACCATTGCGTTCATATATTGACCGCTCGTAATGCCATCCCCCAATGCAAGTATCGGTTTGCCATGGCAAAGGCTGAATTTCATTAGCCTGACCGCGTTCAATATCCCATACCATGGCTTTACGTTGATTTTCATTCAATATTTTCCCATTTACTATAGCGCGAAGTTCACCATGTTCTTTAATGCTTTTATTATATAAATGGGCAGCTATGCGCAAACCTGCATCGCTGATTGGCCAAAGCGGGAACTGTGAATCGTCGAAATAAACAACATCCGGATTGTATTTATTGATAAGATCGATAGTGCGGTTATAAAACTTGTCGATGTATGCCTGCGTAGGCGGATATACACCGTTCCCCCATCCCCATTGAGAATGTATTGAATTATTATCTAAACTACGCTCGCTTAAGGGATGATTCTGGGCATATAGCTCTTGCGGATCCAGGCCATCCCACCACTTGCCTTTTCCATCTGCTTTTGTGAGTTTTCCATCATAAGGAATACCTGCGTAAGGACCGGTTTTATCCGAACGTTGCGCCACTTCATACCAACGCCATGCATGCGACGCGTGAACACTTACACCAAACGGCAGCCCGTTATTTCTTGCTGCCTTTGCCCAGCCGCCAATCAAGTCTTTCTTTGGACCAATCTTAGTTGAATTCCAGTGTTTTTGGTACTTGCTATCATATAAATCAAAGTTGTCGTGGTGATTGGCAAGCGCCATAAAATATTGTGCACCGGCGCTTTTATACAGGCTCACCAATTCTTCAGGGTTCCAATTTTCGGCTTTCCAGATATTAATGACATCTTTAAATCCAAACTTTGATGGATGTCCGTATTTCTCGAGATGGATTTTATATTGCCGTGAACCTTCCTCATACATATTTCTCGCATACCAGTCGCCAGCTTCAGGTTGACATTGCGGCCCCCAGTGCGCCCACATACCAAACTTAGCGTCCCGAAACCACTCGGGAGTTTGATAATTCTGCAGCGACTCCCATGTTGGCTGGAACGGGCCTTTTATTATCGGCTCATTTAAAAACTGATTATCATAAAAATTCTGGCCAAGGGCCTTTGATAAATACAGCGACGGCAAGGCAGCGGCTATTCCTTTAATTAATGCTCTGCGTTTCATTTTAATTGGTTATAGAGGTTTATAGAGGTTACTGTACAAAATCGGCATATCATAATTGGAAAATCTTGTCCATCAAAATCCATTTCTCACCTTTCTGGGCCCATGGTAAAGGCTGCTGAAATTTCCACATCAATTGCTCCCATTCCTGAACTTTTGGGTTGGCAACGTCCATAGCGGCTTTGTGCTCAAAACTAAAATGATCATCAGTTTCCATAATCATGAATAAACGGTTTCCGGTTCGATAGATCTCCATGTTATGGATTCCTGAATCGGTAATACTTTTCATGATGGCAGGCCATTTATTCTCTTCTTTATGACAATTATCATATTCGGCAATGAGTTCCGGATCCTCTTTAAGGTCAACCGCCAGGCAATATCTTTTCATCTTATCAGGTTTTTCGAAGGTCAATTTTTAAAAAAAAAGCTCAAACCATTTTCTATGGAAACAATACTTATTGCTACAGCTTTGAGATATAACCTGTTCATAGCGTATACATTCAGGAAAATTGGTTAAGAACAAAATTATTGGACAACCGCACTTTATTTATTGTATTAAATAGACTTTATTTTATACAAATCCGACTTTTTACGAACTTGCACTTTAAGATGAATAGAAGATTACTTGCGCACAGTTTTTCGTTGTTGCACATTGAGTACGTTAAACTAAATGAAAAGTGGAACTACCCTAACGTCATTAGTCCTTATTATCGGATCTATTACATTGACGAAGGAGAAGGGTTTATTTCAACCAAACAGGAGAATATCAAACTTGAGCCGGGTTATTTATATATTATCCCAAGCTTTACACTGTGCCACTTATTTTGCAACACTTACTTAAGCCAGTATTTCCTTCACTTTTTTGAAGAATCTTCAGAAAGCATTTCACTCTTCGAGCATAATAGAAATGTAATGAAAGTTGCAGCAAGCGAAATAGATATCGCAAACATTAAAAGATTACTACAAATAAATCCGGGCAGAGGAATTAACCGATCACATAATCCCACAGTTTACGAGAAAAACACCTATTATAAAAGCTACCAGGAGCTTAATAACACCGTTAGTGATGCTGTTTATCTGGAGAACCAGGGTATAATTCTCCAGTTAGTTTCCCGTTTTTTAAACTCTCATCTATTTGCGCACCGAAATGCCGACCCTGTACCTTCAAAGATATTGGATGCGATAAGGCACATCCAATTAAACGTGAAAGGGAATTTAACAGTTAATTACTTAGCTGGCAGGGCCAACCTGCACCAGGACTATTTTTCGAGGTTATTTTTTAGATATACAGGGCAAAGACCATCAACCTATGTGCATGAAAAGCGAATTGAACGCGCCCAATATTTAATTGCCACAACCCCTTTATCCTATACCGAGATTGCAGAAAAAACAGGATTTGAAAGCTTGCCCCATTTCTCAAAAATTTTCAAAAAAGTTACCAGTCTCACCCCTGGCGAGTATAAGAAGTTGAACGGATTAGTTTACCACACATCTTAAAGTGGATTATGATCAATTAAACTTTAACCAATCTATGGCCACTGGGCCACCGCTTTTTACTAAAACAAATAGATCATGTTTACCCTTTGGAGCCTTTGCTATTTGAATATTTGTAATTCGCCAGGTACGGTTTGCCGCAAGTTTGGCCAAGGCTACTAAAGTACCTCGTGGCCCATCAAGCCTTACCTCTACCGTACTGGCTGCTGTTGTTGTGGCCCGGATACTCATATCTTTCCATCCGCCTTTTGCAAAATCGACTGCATTGTAGCGCAGCCAGGCTCCTGGTTTATCAAAGGTTGCTTTCCAGCCCTGCATCCGGTTCGCGGTGTCTACGTAATCTATATTTACTCCTTCAGGACTTATCGCACTGTAGCGGTCAATCTGGATCTCCTTATTCGCCCGTGTTAAACCTACGCCCCGCAAAGTGCGTCCAACTTTCCTGATAGTGCCATCCTCATTAAAAAAGAGGCTATCTGCCCTTATAGAGCGGTTCTTATCAAAATTCGGCGACAATTGGTCATCGTGATAAAAGAGATACCACTGGCCCTTGAATTGGATGATGGACTGATGATTGGTCCAGCAATTAGAAGGCGCTTCATCCATAATTACCCCAGTAGATTTGAACGGCCCCAGCGGACTATTGCTGGTAGCGTACTCCAGCCGTTCTATCCTATTTTCCACGTGTGGGTACGTAAGGTAGTAGGTGCCATTGCGTTCAAAAAGATATGGCCCTTCTTTAAGGCCCTTATTCGGCAGTTCATGCAATACCACCGGATCCGAAGCTAGTTCCACCATATTATCTTTCAGCTTTGCGCCATAGATTTGCCCCTGTGCCCAATAAAGGTACGCCTGACCATCCTTGTCAATAAATACGTTCGGATCAATTCCATGAATGCCTTTAATTGGTTCCGGCTCTGGTTTAAAAGGACCGGAAGGCTTCTCGCCTACAGCCACGCCCACGGTAAAGCCTTTACCGTTAACACCGCCTTTGGCAATAGTTGGAAAGTAGAAATAATATTTCCCGTTGCGCGCTATGCAATCCGGTGCCCACATGCTGTAAGCTGTAGAATCGGCCCAGGGTACGGTATATTGACTTAGGATCATGCCGTGATCGGTCCAGTCGGTAAGGTTTGAGGAGGAGAAGACATGGTAATCCTGCATGCAAAACCAACCCACCCGGCCATGGCCAGGCGTGGCGCGAATATCATGCGATGGATACACATATACTTCATCTCCAAAAACCCGCGCAGAAGGATCTGCGGTGTATTGGTTCATAATTAACGGATTCTGCGCCGCCGCAGGGGCGCTCCATTGTGTAAGTACCGTTAAGGTTAGTACTGCGGCAAAAAAATATTTCATAAGATATTTCAATAAATGACCTCACTCAACCCTCTCCTCCATAGAGGTCCTTTGGACAGAGGAGAGGGCTTTTATATGGCGCGGTCTTCGGCGTTCGATAACCGCTAACAAAAGTTATTTTTTAACAGCCGTTTGCAGCTTGATTACGGTTATAGAATAAGGTGCAAAATTATGTTTAAAGGATTTTCCCAGCGCTCCAATCGATGTGGTAACCGGCATAATTTTCTCCGGCTCGTCAATGGTGTTGGTATCTTCCGGCTTATCAGCCTTTAATACAACCTGGGTACCTTGCGGCATAACCGTGGCTGCGCCCTTGAGATCAATTACAACATTGTAAGGGTTAGCCGAGGTGTTTACTACTTTGAGATAGATAGCACCACTTTTGTTATCGCGTGTAGCTACATAATAAAGCGCCGGTATTTCATTTTTTCCAAGGTGGTTTCGGGAAGCCAGGCTGTCTGCTTTAGCCGCCTTTTTCATGGGGATGTTTTCGCTACTTATAGGCACCACATGATCGCCAATGTAGGTATTGAACATGCTTTGCGCGTAATAAGATGGCGAACCATAACTCCTGATAGCGTTATAACCAATTAAATCCGAATCCCACTGCCAGGCGCGGCCGCGCTCATTGGTTGCAGGGTTAACGTTTACAAAAAGCGGTGCATAGCAAGACATCAATACCACATCACTGTTACGTTCCATGCCTGTCATCCAGGCGGCATCACCGAGTGCAGCATTCATATTAGTAGTTGGCGCACCTTCGCGCGTGGCCCATTCGCCTACAAATATTTTAGAGGCATCTTTCCGTTTGTACTTGTCGTAGTGATTGGCATCTTCTTCCATTTGCCAGGCGCTCCGGTAATAATGCTCATCAATCATATCCGGCCGTACAGAAGTAACGCGACCTGTTTCATAACTCTCCGGTACAGTAGCTATACATTGTAATTGAGGATATTTAGCGTTAATAGCCTTGCGGAACTGCGTAAACCGGCCATCATAGGTAAAAGAACGATCGAACCAGTCTTCATTCCCAATTTCTATATATTTCAGTTTAAAGGGTGCGGGATGGCCGTCTGCTATGCGTTTAGCTCCCCAGTAGGTATGCGCATCTCCTGTTACGTATTCTATTTCTTCAAGTGCCTCCTGTACATAAGGTTCCAGTAACGGGCCTGCATCCACGTGGTCTCCTCTTAAAGAATATCCGGCATATACCGCAAGTACTGGCTCCATGTGCAGATCCTCACACCACTCCAGAAACTCGAGCAGTCCCATACCGTCTGATACCCGATAGCCCCAGGTGCCCTGGTGGCCAGGACGCTGCTCCAGCGGCCCCAGCGTATTTTTCCACATAAAACGGGTTCCGAAGTAATCGCCCTCCAGAAAATTACCACCCGGGAAACGCAGAAACCTTGGTTTCATGCCGGCCATTTTTTCCATAATGTCTATCCGGTTGCCATTTGGGCGGTTGTGGTAAGTAGGTGGAAACAGCGAAACCAGGTTAAAATAATACGATCCGGTGCGGCTGGTAGAAATAACGAAGCGTGCGTCTTTAGTCGGCTTAACATTGGCAGCCGTTGTTAAATTGAGTTCGTATTTTTTCCAGAAGGTTGTTTTCTTAAAATCAACGGTACCTGATGCATACACGGTGGAACCATCGTTGCTTTCTATACTAACCGTGATGGGGCCAAATGCATCTTCCGGATATTTAGGCTCAGGCGGCGTGGGCGCGCCCGGTCTTCTTGAAGCATTTTTATCATAAACAAGGCTTTTGATATAGAACGAGGCATGGTAGGTTGTTGAGGGCTTTACCGGGATACCCCAAAAGCCTTCGTTGGCTATGCCGGTACGTCCACCCTCCTTTTCTACAGTTAATTTAAGGCAGGTGGTTAGCGCATCATTAATGGCTTGCCGCCCGTGCTCACGCGATACATTAAAAGGGTTTGGGGCGATTAGTTCTATGGAACCTTTACCGCCTTTATCTTCTACAACGCTCCAGCCGTCAGGTTTTTCAGGATTATCTTTAAAAATGCGGTTTCTGATCAGCTCGGCATATAAACCGCCATCATAAGAATGGTTGATCTCCTCGGTCATCAACCCGTACAACCGGGGACTAACAGAAGGGCCGGGTTTTGTAAGGTCTAAGGTAAGCCGCGCATCCTGGGCCTTGAGGCTGCCCGTGCTTAATAAAGCAAAAGCTAAACAATAGTATGGTATCTTCTTCATATAGATATTAGGGTTTATGGTTATCAGTTTTAATCTAACGGTCAAAATATATTTGCATTAAATGCGGTTAGGATAGCTTGTATTGGTTATTTGCGGTAAAAGTAGCCTCAATCGTACCTCTAATTACGCAACAAATTGCTTTATTTCTCTAACGTTTGTTTAGCATAGATCACCTACGCTATCTGAAGGAACGTTCTACCGTATTTTCAGCGTTAATGCACACTGCCATTTAAATTGTCAGGGGCACAGCCGGTGATTATTTTGGCTCGTAGATCCGGTAGTTTCCGCTGCAGTGCATCAGGCTCATCAGGTACAGGAGCCCGTCGTAATAGCGTTCCACTAATACCTGGGGCGTTGGCGTGTTCCATAAAGCATCAACAAAACGCATAGCGTGTGCATCAGTAGCAGCAAGGCTGGTTACGGCATTGGTTGCAATAAGTCCACTTGCATGCCTGCTGTCCAGCTGCTCACCTTCCAGCGTAAACTGGCAACCATAGGTATCGACGCCCTTATTCATAAAAAACTGTTGGATACGATTGCTCAGCATTTGCTCAGCCGGCGCTTTGTGGAACCAGTTCCAATCCACAGACCAGTTGCTGGCGGTGCGCCAGGAGTCGAAGGAGAAATTGCCGGCATGTTTGTTCCAGTTTTCTACATGCGGGGTGCCGTTAAAGTTTGCATAGTCGGGCGCTAAACCTGTTTGAGCATTGGTAGCTTTTGGAAAAAAAGCACGACTGGTATCGGCAGCTGCGGCCCAGAAAGCGCGATCTTCCTTAGGCCCCCACCGTGCCCATAGTTCGTAAAAATGTGGTAAATGATAAGATGGATCCGTAAAGCTCCCCCTGCCAATGCCGGGTACAAACAAAATCATCTTCTTGTCCTCGTTCACCATAGGCCCTATCTTTCGGGGACCATATTTGGTTGCACCTTCTTTTATGGGATGATGGCGCATGGTGGAGAGAATCCGGTCGGCCCATTGATGGTAATCATAAATGCCTTTGCCATTGCCCCACCGGCCAGAGGCAAAGTAGAGCGACATTACAAAATACTCCTCGCCATCTGGCGCGGGCGTTTCCTCATTAGCTACGCTGTTGCGCTTTAGCGACCAGGAGAAATAGCCTTCGGAAGGATGCTCCTTTGAACTGATGTACATGTAGGTCATGGCATAGTTCCAGAGTGCGTCGAAAACGTCTTTGCGGTTAAGCTGTACCGCAATCATCATCCCGTATGACATACCTTCTGTACGAATATCATTGTGCGGCACATCGCTGATATAAGCCAATGGCCCATTTTGATTGCGCCCCACCGGAAAATAGATTTTTTGAGTTGCAGAATCGCCGAAAAACAGCTGCCGGAATGCGCCGTCTATTTTTGCTTTAATCTCGCGCTCGGTGTGACCACGTTGTTTAAACAAATCCGGGTATTTTCCGGTGGCAAATGCGCCCGATCCGTTGGAGAGCCGCTGCGCAAAAAGCACCATCGGCAATGTCGTTAACACCGTAACAACGGTGATAAGTCTTTTAATCATTATGCAGGTTACTATTGGTTATTTGGTGGCTTAAATATAGGCCTGCAATCGATTGCTTTTATATCACCGTTTCATTTTTTTTATTAGATGTCAAAATTGTTACGGTAGTGATTTCAATAAAAATGCCCCTACTGTTTAAGTAGAGGCATTTTTATTGAAATTATATTTTCATGGTACAAACGGGCAAGGAAAATTAAAAATTCCCCTATCCAGTTTGACAACTATATCGAATACGTAAAATCGACAGAAGGACGATTATCGATCTTTTTTAACCTTAACGGCATTCATGCCCTTTTGGCCTCGCTCTGTCTCAAATACAACCTTGTCCCTTTCCTGCACCTGTTCCAGCAATCCGTTAAAGTGAACAAAGAAGCTTTCTTGTGTTTGCGAGTCTTTAATGAAACCATATCCTTTTGATGAATTAAAAAAGATTACGGTCCCCTTCCTTAGTAAATCCTCAGGATTCTCGGGCTTCTGTCGTGCAACGCTAATCTCCACATCTTCCAGCTTAACTTTATTTTGTCTGGAAGGGTCAGGAGGCGTTGCGGTGATATTCCCGTTTTCATCAACATAAGCCAGCATATCTTCCATGCTTTTACCCTTACTGGAATTCGCTTTTCTTTCTGCTGATTTTTCTTTTTTCTCCTGCTGCTTTTTTAGTCTTTTCTTTTCTTTTTCTTTTTTACCAAATGTCTCTGATGATCTACCCATATTTTATTTTAAATCGTTAATAACAAGGCTAATAACAGAACACATAATTTGTGTTAGTTGCCTGTCTTCTTTTTATATTTCCCCTTATCAACCGGCGTTGTAGTGTTATACGAACGGTCTATGTTTAAGTGAAGTAGTTATGACGGGGAATTATTTTCTACAATATAGCGTTTTTAAAAAGAATTAACAGCATTTTGCCCGTTTTTCTTTTTGATAGTTGCTAAAAGGCAAGTTATCTTATGGCTTACTACAATAAAAAAAGCATTCTCCATTAAAGAGAATGCTTCACAATAAATTATAATAGACCTTAAGCTACTTTTACATTTACGGCGTTAAGACCTTTACGGCCCTGTTCCACGTCATAATTAACACTATCGTTCTCACGAACGTTATCAATCAGACCTGATACATGAACAAAGATGTCGGCTTCACCAGTAGAAGGTGTAATAAATCCGAAACCTTTTGTTTCATTAAAAAATTTTACTGTTCCTTTTTGCATTGTATTATTTTAATAAGTGCGCAAGGTACGAATTATTTTTGACAAATTTTTCATTTATGTAAAATAAATTAAATTCTATTTAAACTCAGCAATTAATAAACGCTGCCGCCGATGGTTAGCACCATTATAAACTGCCTGCCTGCGTTGCTAACAATAATTTTTACCTTTGTCAAAACTTTAATATGACAGCGTTAGCCCCTTGCCCCTTGTGCAAATCGACCTATACTTATGAAATGAACGACTTGCTGGCTTGTCCGGAATGTGGCCATGAGTGGAGCCCGGAAGAAGATACTGCGGCAAACGATCAGTTTGCTGTAAAAGATAGCAACGGCAATATTTTACAAAATGGCGATACTGTTGTAGTTATCAAAAATCTGCCGGTAAAAGGTTCACCTCATGGCATAAAGGCCGGAACCAAAGTAAAAAACATTCGCCTGGTAGATAGCGACCACAACATCGACTGCAAAATCGATGGGTTCGGTGCTATGGCGCTTAAATCTGAGTTTGTGAAGAAGGCGTGAGCTAACCGCAATAGATCGTTATTACTGGAGGAAAAATCGAAAATATAAACGCGGACTCGATGATTTGAGGCCGCCTTTATATTTAGTAAGTAAAACAACAATTCGTGTAGTCACATTAGGTTTGCTGGTGCGCAAAACATTTCCATTGTCTTAATCATCCCTCCCGGTCCAGTCTATCCCAAATTTAAACTTTACCTAAAATAACATTTTCGTAATCCTTAACTTTGGGGCGGATGATCAAAAAATGGCTCAATATCGTTTTATGTATCTGGCTGATCAATTCGGTCACCTACTTTCATCCTAATAATCCGTTTGCTGATTGTGAGGAGTCTGGGTGTTTTGCCCAGGCCTGTTCAAAGATCAATACCTGGGTAGACAATTTAGTTCATGTTGTAGCAGACGACGACAAGGACACACCGGCTCATCAACATCATCAGGTTGGTTTTCAGCGCCGGTACGTTCATTCCGGAACTAACGTTTCCAATAGCTTCCTGCCTCAGTTACACTTTACCTTCTCGTTCAGTGTTCCTGCGAAGCAGCTTTTCAATAGTTTTAAATACGCGGTAACCGCAGCTAAGCTTCCGCTTTACTATAACTTTCTCTTCCGGCTCAGCCCATTCTAAAAGTATTCTTATTTAATCAATTTCAATTTACTATTAGCTGCCCATTAAGGGCAAGCTATGCTATTGCTTATGGTTTAACTAAGAATACTTATATCAGTATGATGAAAATATCTGAGATATACCTGCTTGGGCTAATTGCGTCCGTATTCATGGCAGGTTGTTCAGCAAACAGTCAGGACAAAAAGAACCAGGACACTTTACAATTACCTGTTATAACGCTAACTCAAAAAGACACCGTATTACAGAAAGCCTACGTAGCAGATATTCAGGCGCTAAAAAATGTAGAACTGAGATCAAGGCTAAAGGGCTTTTTAGAGAAGATTTACGTGGATGAAGGCATGCACGTAAGAAAAGGCCAGGTTTTATTTAAAATAAATGATGAAGAATACAGGGTGGCCCTGTCAAAAGCCAAAGCAGCATTAAGTAATGCTAAGGCTGATGCCTTGGCAACTAAGCTTGAGGTGGACCGCGTACGAATGCTAGTGGACAAAAAGGTGATTTCGCCATCAGAGCTTGAGGTAGCCAAATCAAAATTAAATGCCAACCGGGCACGGATAGAAGAAGAACAGGCTAATGTACAAAGTGCTCAAAACCATATTGGCTATACCGTTATTAAAGCGCCTTTTGACGGCATCATTGACCGCATACCTTTAAAGGCAGGTAGTTTGATAGAGGAAGGCAGTTTATTGACCAGCATATCAGATATTAGCTCGGTATACGCTTATTTCAGCTTTCCTGAAAATGAGTACCTGCAATATCAACGGTCAAAAACTAAACTTGAGCCAGATAACCGCGAGGTAAAACTGATCCTGGCTGATGGAAGCAGCTATGCTTACACGGGCAATATCGAAACCATTGAAGGCGAGATTGAGCAGAACACCGGATCGATTGATCTGCGGGCCAAATTCCCCAATCCGCACAAGTTACTGCGACATGGAGCAAGTGGTAAAATCTACATTTCTTCTGAGCTTGACGATGCCGTTATGGTACCTCAAAAGTCTGTTTTTGACATACAAGACAAGAGTTTTGTTTACGTAATAGGCCCGGGAAACAAACTTCATATGCAAAGTTTTGAACCGCTTACCCGCGTTTCACAATACTACATTGTAAAATCGGGACTAAAGGCAGGCGACAAAGTTTTGTACGAAGGGGTGCAAAACGTTCATGATGGTATGGTTATCACACCAACTTCAGTTCATAAAGCACAAAAGCTGGTCTCCAGATAAAAAATTAAGAGACGAAAAGATTGTTGCCGCTAACGGCGATGATCATTTGTCGTACCACTAACTCTAAAAATAATGTTCAATTTATTTATAAAGCGACCCATACTTTCGCTGGTTATATCATTGATTATAACGCTACTGGGGGTATTGGCTTTGTTCAATCTACCTATAACACAGTTCCCGGATATTGTTCCGCCTTCGGTGACAGTTACCGCAAATTATACCGGGGCCAATGCAGAGGTATGTGCCAAGGCCGTTGCTACTCCATTGGAAAGAGCGATTAACGGCGTACCTGGCATGACTTACATGTCGACCGTTTGCAGTAACGACGGACTTACTGCCATCCAGATTTATTTTAATGTGAGCGTTGACCCAGACCAGGCTGCCGTAAATGTTCAAAACCGGGTGGCCACGGTAATTGACGAGTTGCCCGAAGAAGTAATAAAGGCTGGGGTGACTACCGAGAAAGAGGTAAACAGTATGCTTATGTACCTCAACATTATGAGCGATGATACCACCCTCGATGAAAAGTTCATCTATAACTTTACCGATATAAACGTTTTACAGGAGCTTAAACGTATCGACGGGGTTGGTCGTGCGGAAATTATGGGAGCCAAAGAATACGCCATGCGCATTTGGCTGAAGCCCGACCGGATGATGGCCTATAATGTTTCGGCAGATGATGTGATCCAAGCCATCAGAAACCAGAACGTGGAGGCGGCTCCCGGAAAGACGGGCCTCAGCTCAGACCGCTCACCGCAGATGCTGCAATATGTATTGCGTTATACTGGTAAGTTCTTTGATCCGAAGCAATATGAAAACATTGTGATTAGAGCTGATGAAAGCGGCACCGTACTAAAGCTTAAAGAGGTTGCAGATGTTGAGTTCGGCGCACTTACCTACAGCATGGTTTCCAAAACCGACGGCAGGCCCTCCGCTTCCATCATGATCAAACAAAGGCCCGGTTCCAATGCCCGCGAGGTAATTACCAATATTAAGAAGCGCATGGCCGAGCTTAAAAAGGAATCGTTCCCTTCCGGCATGAGCTATAATATCAATTATGATGTTTCAAAGTTCCTGGACGCTTCCATCCATGAAGTACTGCGGACCCTCTGCGAAGCATTTATATTGGTATTTATCGTAGTATACATCTTCCTGCAAGATTTCCGGTCTACCCTTATACCGGCCCTCGCAGTACCCGTGGCCCTGGTTGGAACCTTATTTTTTATGCAGATGCTTGGGTTCTCCATTAACCTGCTTACCCTGTTTGCCTTAGTGCTCTCCATAGGTATTGTGGTTGATAATGCCATTGTAGTGGTAGAAGCTGTCCACGTTAAAATGGACGAAGGCTTGAGCCCGATGGATGCAACCGTGGCCGCCATGCGTGAGATAAGCGGAGCTATTGTAGTGATTACGCTGGTGATGTCGGCCGTATTTGTTCCAGTCGCCTTTATGAAAGGTCCTGTCGGTGTTTTTTACAGGCAGTTCTCCCTAACCATGGCTTTTGCTATTGTTATATCCGGCATCAACGCGGTAACGCTTACACCTGCATTGTGTGCCTTACTGCTAAGGCATGCACACAATAAGCCTGGAAGGAGGTCATTAAGCGAACGCTTTTTTAGCGCATTCAACCATCAATACGATAAAACAAACAATAGCTATGCTAAGCTTATCAAACATATAGCCGGCAGAAGAGTAGTTACCGTTATTGTGCTGCTGCTATTCTGTGCGGCAACCTGGGGCTTAAACACTATTTTACCCACGGGCTTTATCCCCACAGAAGACCAGGGTGTAATTTATGTGAACGTGACCACTCCGGCCGGAGCAACTGTTGAACGTACCGAAGAGGTGTTGTCGCAAATACAGCAACGCGCTAAATCAGTTGAGTCGATAGAATCTGTGTCGACCCTGTCGGGATATAGTTTGGTAAATGAAGTGGCCGGAGCATCGTACGGTATGGCGATGATCAACCTCAAGGGATGGGACGAGCGCAAGCAATCGGTAGATGAGGTTATTGAGGAACTTCAATCCAAAACAAAAACAATTGCTGACGCTTCCATTCAGTTTTTTCCGCCGCCAACGGTTCCTGGGTTTGGCAATTCCAGCGGATTTGAGATCAGGCTGAATGATAAAACAGGGTCAGGCGACTATCAGCAGACGGCCAAGGTAGCCAAGGATTTTATTGAGGCTCTAAATAAATCGCCGGAGATTGTGAATGCCTTCTCCAGTTTTGATGCCAGCTTCCCTCAGTATCTCATAACGGTTGATCAGGCGATGGCGGCAAAGAAGGGTATTACTATCGAGAAAGCCATGTCGACCCTGCAAACGCTGATGGGTAGTTTTTATGCCTCCAACTTCATCCGGTTCGGGCAAATGTATAAGGTGATGGTACAGGCTTCGCCAGAGTTTAGAACCAAACCCGAGGACGTACTTAACCTGTATGCCAAGAACGAGAACGGCGAGATGGTTCCCTTTTCAACCTTTATTAAGATGGAGCGCGTTTTAGGGCCGGAGCAACTCACCCGTTATAACATGTACACCTCTGCCATGATCAACGGTGATGCGGCTCCTGGCTATAGCAGCGGCGATGCCATTAATGCCATAAAAAGAGTAGCAGCAGAAAAATTACCCAAAGGATACACGTTCGATTGGTCGGGCATGACGAGGGAACAAGTCCTTTCGGGCAATCAGGCCATCTTCATATTCATTATCTGTTTGATATTTGTTTACCTTTTGCTGGCCGCACAGTACGAGAGCCTGTTACTGCCATTGGCCGTAATACTCTCTTTGCCGACGGGTATCTTCGGCGCATTTTTCCTCCTGAAAATAACCGGACTGGAAAACAACATTTATGCACAGGTTGCCCTGGTAATGCTGATAGGCTTGCTGGGAAAAAATGCTATTCTGATTGTTGAATTTGCCGTACAACGGGAAAGAGAGGGCAAAACTGCATTAAAGGCAGCAGTTGAAGGGGCCGTATCAAGATTAAGACCAATCCTCATGACTTCTTTTGCCTTTATAGCCGGCTTAATACCGCTATGTATTGCCAGCGGCGCAGGTGCAATGGGTAATCGATCCATCGGCACGGCCGCAGCAGGAGGCATGTTGCTCGGCACTATTTTCGGCCTGATCCTCATCCCCGGACTATATGTGATCTTCTCGACCCTTGGTAAAAAGAACAAGCGGAAGGAACAAATCGAAGTTGAGGAATTACAAAACACTTATTGAATACTATGCGTACCTACAAAATATCTTTGAGTGCTGTATTCCTGTTGATCTATCTGACTACGTTAACAACAGGGTGCAGCAACTATAAAGCTGTAACACTATCATCCAATCTCCGTCTTCCCGATACGTTTAAGGCAGTGAAAGACACCGGCGGTGTTGCCCATTTACCAATAGCTGCTTTTCTTACTGATAGCTTTTTGGTAAGGCTGATTGATACAGCTATTAAAGCAAATCCGGACATTTTATCGGCTTTGCAACGTATTGAAGTTGCTAACGCAAACTTAAAATACCGGGGAGGAGCACTGCTGCCTGCTGTTAATCTGAATGCCAATGCAGGTTTGGAAAAGTTTGGCGATTATACTATGAACGGTGTAGGAAACTATGATACCAACCTTTCATCTAACATTGATAAAAACAAGCACATTCCCAGTCCTACCCCCGACTATTTTCTTGGGCTAAAAAGCTCGTGGGAAGTTGATCTGTGGGGAAAGTTGCGAAATCAGAAAAAGGCCGCATATAACCGGTTCCTGGCCAGCCAGAACGGGTATAAAATGGTGGTTACCTCGCTTGCGGCACAAATAGCCACGGCCTATTATCAATTGGAGGCGCTCGATTATGAGTTAAAACTGATCCGGAAAAACATCCTTTTGCAAAACCATGCGCTGGAGATTGTAAAGATTCAAAAGCTGGGAGGTCGGGCAACGGAGCTCGCTGTTCAGCAATTCCTGGCACAGCTAAAGCGCACGCAAAGCATGGAGTTTGAAACTAAGCAGCAAATAACGGAAACAGAAAACCTGCTAAATTTTTTAACCGGCAGGTTTGGTCAACCAATACCGAGAGACACTTCAATCAGTAAAGTTGCCTTGCCTTATGCTGTTAATGCAGGCGTGCCTTCTAAACTTTTATTGAACAGGCCGGATATTAAAGAGGCTGAACTGGAGCTGAAGGCGATGAATGCGGATATTAAAGCGGCCCGGGCAGCTTTCTTCCCGTCGCTCACCTTAACTCCTTATGTAGGATTTAATGCCTTTGCCTCATCCCTGCTGTTTAATCCCGCCTCGTTTACGTATGGTTTAATCGGCGGTATCACTGCTCCGCTGTTTAACCGCAAGCAGATAAAAGCCGATTACCAGCGAACCGTTGCAGAAGGCAGGCAAGCCGTGTATAATTATCAAAAAACTATACTATCAGGCTTTATGGAGGTAATGAACAGCCTGAAAGGCATCGAAAATTACCGCAATTACTTTAACCTGAAACAGCAGGAAGTACAGGCGCTGAGTAATGCCGTAAGCGTGTCCAACGACTTATACCTCGTTGGCCGCGCCAATTACCTGGAGGTGATTACCGCTCAACGAAACGTATTGGATGCCGAGCTTGAACTTGCCAATACCCGCAGGAATATCTTTATCGCTTCTGTAAATTTATACAGATCTGTAGGCGGCGGCTGGAAATAGCTTCTTAGCCAACAAGTAAATTAAATTCAAAGCACTACTCACCTCAATAGCGGGCCAATCAAAAAGAATATCTTGTTGACTGGCCCGCTTATCTTATTACATTTTCATTCCCGCCATGCCGCCTGGCTCGCTCCCGTTCCGGAAAATTGCTTCGCTGTTCAGCAGGAATGCCCCCGTTGTAACCACCACATCTCCACTGCTTAAACCCGAGGTCACCGCAACATACTGGTTATTCCCCTTGCCCAGTTCCACCATGCGGGCCGAAAAACTGCCATCATTATTTTTCACCCAAACCAGGCTTCCCTTTCCACTGGTAATAATTGCGGAAGCCGGTACGGCCACTGCGCGATCACCGCCACCGGTAAGAACGTTGGCCTGCATACCGGGCCTCAGCAGACCGTCAGGATTAGCAATGCTTATCCGCACCAGGTCAACTTTGGAGTCATCAGACAATTCAGGATTAACAAAATTTACTTTACCCTGAACAGTCCGTCCGTTCAGATCCGGCAAAGCAACATGCACTTGTTGCCCTATGCGCAATTCACCGCTCTCAGCCGCATAAAGCTGTGCTTCTACCCACAGGCTGCCTAATCCCTGGGTTTTCAGAATGGTAGTACCTTCAGAGACGTAGTCCCCTTCGTGAACATTCAACTCACTAACCGTTCCTCCTATTGTGCTCGTAATAGTAGTGGTTGCCGAAACTTTCCCTGATTTAGAAAGTGAAGCGATTTGTGCTGAAGTCAATCCCCACAAGCGAAGCTTATTTTCTGCTGCGCTAATCAAGGCATGATAATTCACATCAGGGTTATGTATCTTTCGCTGCTGTTCTTTCGCCAGTAAATACTCCTTTTCCGCCTCCTGTAAGTCTTCGCTATATAAGCTATATAATGGCTGCCCTACGCGTACCTGCTCACCAATGGTCCGCACAAAGAGGCGCTGAATGCGCCCCGCCGATCGGGCGCTAAATTCGCGGCTTGCATTTTCGTCAGTTGCTACCGTTCCGCTGATCACTTTTTCCTCTCCCGTATATTCTTCTCTAACGGTATCAACATGGATGCCCGCCAGCTGCTGTTGTGCCACAGTTAATTGGATGCGATTTGCATGGATGCTCCCGGTTAGCTCAGCTTTTATGAGTTTCATGCCACATATCGGGCAGTTACCGGGATGATCTTCATGCACCTGCGGGTGCATAGAGCAGGTATAATAGAATTGCTTTTGACTAGCCTCTTGCAAGGGTATGTTTTTCTGCAGATGCCGGCAGTTCGTCAATGACAACACAGCTATAGCTAATAGTAAGGCAACTACTATTCTTCGATTAATATTACTGTGCTTCATGATCCTCCGTCTTAATAAAGCTGTCACTATCTGATAAATATTGCGCGTTGACCGCTACGCTATCTTGGACTGAAAGTCCGCCACTGATTTGTATCTGATCTGTTGTCTGCGCCCCCGTTTGCACAGCATGCGCCCGGTACACCGCTCCATCCTTTAACCATATCACGCTTGTTCTACCCAGGCTAATCACCGCCGTACGTGGCACCCACAGACCTTCTTTTGGCCTCACGGCTATTTCTGCCTCCGCCAGACTGCCTACCTTCATGCTATGATCATGGTTACTGAGATAAACACGGATACTGGTTGAACGGTCGCCGGTTTGCAGCGTTGGTTCGATGAAATCAACCTTCCCCTCCATGGCCATTTCCTGATCAGGAACGTGAACAGTAACAGGTTGCCCCAATTTTAGCCTCCCTGCATCAGCCGGGTTAACCTTTAGCACCGCCCATAACCGGTGCGGGTCAACAATATTAAATAAGGTTTGCCCCTGGTTAATGTACATACCTTCTTTAACGGCCAGCGGCATATTCTGCGCGTAATCAACGGCAGTATTGGCCGTACCGGTTGAAGCGTTCATTTGGCTGTGTGCTACATCGTGCACGTGACCGTCATAGGGACTATAAACGGGCAGACTGTAAAAGGCGCTGCCACTTTTAACTAATGTTTTAAGCTGAGCCGCGGTCATACCAAGCAACAGCAATTTCTGTTGGGCGGCGGCAATTAGTCCGGCTTGATCTGGCGAATGCTTCAACACAAAAAGCAGATCCTGCTGGGCCGTCACCATTTCGGGACTATAAACGTCCATGATGCGTTGTCCCTTATGTACATCCTGAAAGGCATACTTGACATATAACTTTTCAATACGGCCCGAAAACCGCGCAGCGATGTTATTATAAGTGCGGGTATCAAACGCCAGGTACCCGGCCGTATGGATAGTGTCGCTGGCCATTCGCTCCACAGGCCGCACCGCACCGACTCCTGAAATAACAGCAGAATTGACCGGCTGCAAAACAGTTTTAAGAGTAATAACGGCGGCCTGGACTGCTTGAACCGACTTTTTCACCAACGTCATTCCGCAAATAGGGCAACTACCGGGATGATCCTCCCTCACCTGCGGATGCATGGGACAGGTATAAATAACCTCGCTTTTGCTTTGCTGAATGGTGGCAGGCTTAGGATGGTTACCACAAGCAGCAAACCACAAGGCCAGCAATAAAAGACTAATACTTTTCCAGTTCCTTTTCATAAGCCACTTGTAAGTTTAACATCTCCTGTAAGCGATCAAGTGCAGTCATACGCGCAGTTTGCAGATCATTAACGCCATTCAGTACGGTTGGCAGATCGCCCGTATTCTGATCGTAGGCCAGCAGTGCAGTTTTATAACTATTCTGCAAAGCGGGAATGATAAGCTTGTTATAATTTTCAACCTGCTTTTGCTTACTGGTATACTGCGCTTTCAACGACACAAGCTGGCCGGCAGCCTGGTTAAGCAAATCCTTCCTTTTTTGCTGCAGCTCCTCGGTTTCATAACGGATGCCCTTCAAATTAGCCGTATATTCCTTCGACGCCCAGGGAACAATGGGTATAGTTACCGATGCCATCAGGATATACTGGTTAGGATAACCACCATAGCTAAACATATGTGCCGCCTGTATACCAAAATCCGGTTTCTGCTTACTGTATTCCATTTGTGCATTAAGCTGCTGTAGCTCAATGTTGCGGTCAATACTGCGAACATCACTTCGGGCAGCTGCTAAACCTGCCGTGTCTGTTATTGGGCTAAAACCGGGCTGGGTAACGAGGCTGGTGTCCACCTGAAAGGCAGTCAGCTTATCCCGGTTCATTAGCGTATTCAGCATAACGGTGCGCTGGTTGATGTCGCTGTTCAATTGTTCACGTGTGTTGTCCAGTTCGTACAATTGCGCTTTGGCCTTATAAATATTGCTTAATTGTTCTTTGCCGTATGCGAGGCGGATATTAGCGTCTTTAATAATGTAATTCAGCAAATCCTGGGTATTGTGCAACAGCGCCAGTTTCTTTTCCAGGACCGCCCGTTCTATATAGTATTGGCGGGCCTGTGCCATAAGCTGATTTTTAAGATAGTTTTTATCTTCAGCGGTCACCTTAAACTGTCCCTGCTCGTAGGCCTTTTTAGCTTTCAGCTTAGCCGGATTGGTAAACATCTGCTCGGCCTGAACCATGAACGAACCCATACCCGGATTGACGGAATAAGGTGTTTGATACTGACCCGCGCTAAGCTTTGGCGCCTCCAGGCTTCCGGCCCCGGCAGTGTAGGCGTTTTGGGCGCTTATTTTGGCATCATAGGCCAGCAGAGCCGGATTTTGGGCAACTTTTGTTAACACACTGTCCAAACTCAGCACCTGCGCTTTGAGGTGTCCGCTTAGGAACAGCAGCAAACCATATATTAATAATCGTTTCGTATTCATGTGCTTATTCTTTGGCTTCCAGTATATCCAGCTTGCCATATTTTTTCAGTTCGTACTCTTTTACCATTAAAAAGATGAGCGGCGTTACCAGCAGAATATGTGTGGACGAGGTGAGCACACCGCCGATCATTGGCAATACGATGGGCCTCATCACATCACTGCCCGTTCCCGTGGCCCACAGCACCGGCACCAGGCCGAACAGCGCCACACATACGGTCATTAGTTTAGGGCGTAAGCGCTTTACAGCTCCGTTCATTACATAATACCGAAGATCTTCCCGGGTAATCGTCTCTCTCGAATTACCTTTCGCAGCCACCAGCTGCTGCATGGCATCATTGAGGTAGATCACCATCACAATCCCGGTCTCTACAGCGATACCAAACAGGGCAATAAAACCTACCGCCACAGCAACCGATAAATGCACGCCGAAGATCCAGACCATATAAGCGCCGCCAATAAGTGCAAACGGAATACTGATCAGGCTAAAAAATGCTTCCCTAACAGATTTAAAGGCGAAATACAAGCATGCAAAAATGATGATCAGCACAATGGGCATAATGAGTTTCAGTGTACCTTCCGCACGAATCAAGTTCTCATACTGACCGCTCCATTCTATATAATAACCTTTAGGGAGGGTCTGTACCAGGGCGTTGAGCTTATCCTGCGCTTCCTTAACTGTACTGCCGAGGTCGCGCCCGCGAACATTGAAAAGAACGGTTCCGCGCAGAAGTGCGTTTTCCGACTGGATCATGGCCGGGCCATCACTGAATTTAATATCGGCTACTGATGACAACGGAATAGGCCCGTAGTTAGCTGTTTGGACCAGCGTGCGTTTAATCTCATCAATATTATCCCGGTATTGCTGGGCAAAGCGGGCATTAACGGCAAAACGCTGTCGTCCTTCAACGGTTGTGGTCAGCGTCATGCCGCCAAGGGCGCTTTCTACCACTTCATTCACGTCATCGGCACTTAAGCCATAACGGCCAATGGCCTTCTTATTTACTTGTATATCGAGATATTTACCCCCGGTGATGGGGTCAACATACAAGTCCTTCACACCATCAATGTTTTGCAGGGCCTGCTTCATGCGGTTGGCCAGTACGTTAATGGTATCCAGGTTCTGCCCGTAAATCTTTAGGCCAACATCAGTACGGATGCCTGTTGAAAGCATGTTGATGCGGTTAATGATCGGCTGCGTCCAGCCATTGACCACGCCGGGAATCTGTAATTTGCTATTGAGCTCATTAATAATATCGGCTTTGGTGATGCCGGGCCGCCACTGGCTTTTGGGTTTAAGCTGCACAATGGTCTCGGTCATACTAATGGGCGAATTATCGGTAGCCGTGTTGGCCCTTCCGGCTTTGCCCAATACATTGGCAACCTCGGGCACACTTTTGATGATCTTATCCTGCACCTGTAAAATCTGCTTGGCCTGGCTATTGGAAACGTCCGGTTGTGTTACCGGCATAAACAATATCGTGCCCTCATCCAGCGGCGGCATAAACTCACTGCCCAAGCCGATGAGTAAAGGTATACTGATGATCAGCGCCACGATATTAACAGCCAGCGTAGTTTTTCGCCAGCGCATGCACCAGTCTAACACTGGCCGGTAAACCCGTTCAAGTCCTCTGTTAAGCGGATTTTGCTCATCGCTCCGCAGTTTGCCTTTGAGGAAGAAAGAAATTAGCACAGGAGTTAAGGTCACGGCTAAAATTGCATCTATGGCGAGAATAAAGGTCTTGGTCCAGGCCAGGGGCCCGAATAATTTCCCCTCCTGCCCATGCAACAGGAATACAGGCAGGAACGAAGCAACGATAATCACCGTAGAAAAAAACACCCCACGCCCCACCTGTTTACAGGATTGCTCGATGATGCTGATCCGTTCCGCCCGGTTTACGGTACCTGCCAGTGAGAGGCTGCGATGGGCATTCTCCACCATCACAATACCATTGTCTACAATTACACCGATGGCCAGCGCAATACCTGTGAGCGACATGATATTAGAACTAATACCGAAAGCGTTTAACAGGATAAAGCTGGTGGCCACGGTAATGGGTATCTGAATAATGATACTTAAGGCACTCCGCAGACTAAACAGGAACAGAATAACGATGAGCGAGACAGTCAGCATTTCCTCGATGAGCGTATGTTTAACGGAGCTAACAGCGCTCTCGATAAGCTCGCTGCGATCATAGGCAATGTGGAAACGTACACCGGCCGGAAGCCCCTTTTGCAGGTCGGCCATTTTATTCTTTACGTTGCGGATCACTTCATCGGCGTTGCCGCCGTAGCGCATTACCACAATGCCGCCCACTGCTTCACCATCGCCGTTCCGGTCAAAAATACCGAGGCGTTCATCACCGCCCATTTGTACATTAGCAATTTCTTTTAGGGTAACGGGCACTGTATTGTTTACGCCCACGGGAATATTCTCTACATCCGCCAGGTTTTTAATATACCCGAGGCCACGGACAATATAGCCGGTGCCGTTCATTTCGAACTTGCGGCCGCCAACATCGTTATTATTACTCTTGATCGACTTCAGCACCTGCGAAAGCGGGATGCGGTAATAACTCAGTTTCTGCGGATCGATATTAACCTGATACTGCTTTTCAAAGCCGCCGAAAGAGGCTACTTCGCTAACACCAGGTACCGTTTGCAGCCCCAGCTTGATATACCAATCCTGCAACGCACGCTGCTCGCCCAGGTCCATATTCCTGGCTTCAAGGGTGTACCATAGTACGTGGCCAACTCCTGTACCGTCTGGCCCCAATGTGGGGGTTACGCCTTGAGGCAATAAACGTTGCGCGTAATTAAGCCGCTCCAGCACGCGGCTCCTGGCCCAATAAATATCAGCTTTGTCTTCAAACACAATATAGACAAAGCTCATACCGAACATGGACGTGCCGCGTATAGCTTTCACATCAGGAATGCCTTGTAAATTGCTAACGAGCGGATAGGTGACCTGGTCTTCCATAAGCTGCGGACTACGCCCAGGCCATTCCGTGAAAACAATCACCTGATTGTCCGACAAATCCGGGATGGCATCAATCGGATTTTGCATCACCGACCAGGCGCCGAATACAAAAAGTCCCATCGCCAGCAGCAATATGATATACCTGTTTTTTAAGGACAGGCTTATAAGTTTATTGATCATCTTCAAATAGGTGTAAAGCCCGCCGCCCAAAACGGCAGGCCCGACATTACATTTTCATTTTTTCCTGCTTCTTTTTGACAACGGTCTTTTTTACCAGTGTCATGCCGCAATTTGGTTTGGGGCACTTACCTGGCTTGTAGCTGATCACATCAGGGTGCATGGGGCAGGTGTAAACCACTTTAGCCGGTTTCGCCTTCTTAGTGGTGTCGGCTGTTGTTTTACCGGTCGTTGGATTAGCGGCAAAAGCAGTTACAGCCGCAAACAGGATGGCAACAGCCATCAGCATTGCTTTTTTCATGTTTAATAAGTAAAGGGTAAATAATAGCACGGGACAAAATCCCATACGTTTATGATGAAGATGATAAATGGCTCATCAGGGCCGCAGATAAGCGGCATGGAAGATTGCAGATCAGATCCGGTAGGTACAATTCAGGAGATAAATCGGTGGCTGTTGTCGGTCCGGCGGTCCATGCGCATAGAAAGCGTTAACGGGACGGCTTACTGCTACCCCGGTCGGCAATGCAGTTAAATGTTGCGCTACTATTGCAACAGCGAATGGATCAGCGCTAAGATGAAGTGCATTTGCGCCTACATGCTGGTCTTTTACTTTAAAAGATGCTTTAGTGGTTTTGCAGCAATTATCGGCTTTATGATTGGTCTTAGCGTTAAGACTCCGCGCGTCGCCGATGGAGAATGTAGTTTTCGACAACCTGCCGCAGCAATAAAAATACTCAACCGATACTCCCACAGCTGAGAGTATATAGACGATTGAAAATAATACTGCGATAGTTCTTTTCACAAAACAAATATAGCGTTTTCGATCTGAGAAAGTAAAACTGTTCTATTTGGCGGTTAAACAGTTAATGTATAAAAAGGCGGCTACTTTTTGAGGTATTGTTTCATAGCCACAGCATAACGTTTGCCCATTAGTCTTGCGGAAGCTGAATTGAAATGCAAACGATCGCCACGATGATCTGTGCTGTCAGCTTTAACATAATCGTAATTTTCCAACTTTGCCTTTAGTCCGGCTATGATCTGATTAATCTGCGGTACGTAAGGGTTATCCGTTAACTGGTCGGCCTTATCTGGGAAGTGCATCTGGAAAGCGGGCAGTTCTCCTGCAATAAACGGAAGTGCAGGCATGCCAAGGTCTTTTCTGAACCCGTTAATCGTATTGATTAGTCTTTGCTCGTAAGTGGTTACGCCCTTGGCCGTGCAGTCGGTTTCACCCTGATGCCAGATAATACCCTTCAACGTACCGGTCTCCATGGCCTTTTTACACCGCTCAATAGCTTTTAGATAGTTTTCATTTTTGGGAGCATTATCGGGCTGCCAGGAAGTGACAGACGACCCGCCCACTGCGCAAGGTATTAAGCCAACATAAACCGCAGGATAAGCCTTTGCCATGTCCTTGCCAAAACTTAAACCCGGACCAACACCAGCATAAGTACGATCAAAATGGATAGGGTCCTTAGCAATTTCCCACTCGCCATCTTTATTTAGTGTGAGCACGTGGACGTTTGGCATCGTATCTATCGCCTCCACCGCTCCTCTGCCGGCCATATTGGATTGACCAGCCAACAAAAACAGCCAGAATTTTGATTTATCAGTTGACGGCGAGGCCTCCTGTCGCAACATTGGTTTAACCTGACCTATGGCAATGTTAAAAAACAAACCACAAAAAACAGAGAGTAGCGCTAAGCGGGTAAAAAGATTTGGGCAACGCATAATTGATTATTTAGATGCAGTATACTGTGCGAGATCGCGAAAGGCGATCACTTTAAAATGATGATCTTTCATGTATTGCAGATAAGCAGTGAGGTCATCAACCGAGGTGCTATAATCTGGGTGGGCAATGTCCGGAACGCCGTGAATAGTAAAGGCGAGTATCTGGCCCGGTTGCAAATTGCGCAACGCGTTCCACGTACGATCCTTTAGCTTCCCACCCGAACCCATGGTATAACTGGGTATTTCCAGGGGCGACTGCTGTAAAGGGTCGTAATATCTGCTGCCGCCGGTGCGGGCATATTGATAGCCCATTTCTTTCAAAACAACCCTTGAAAGCGAATCCTCGCGATTGCCGGGATAGGCGAAAGATATAGGTTTGGGAATGCCATATGCCTTGCATTTATTCTCGGTAAAGCTCACTTCTGCCCGCATCTGTTCAGGCGTCATCTTGGTCATATTTTTATGATGGCCTGTATGGTTACCAATCTCGAAACCCTGATCATACAAGGCTCTGATCTGTGGCCACTTCATAAAATATACCGAATCGCCGGGCGAGTTTCGCGGAAATTCGCACACAAAAAACGTGGCATCATAGCCAAACTTTTTGAGTAGTGGTGCAACTTTTTCGCAATGGCTAATCTCGGCATCGTCAAAGCCCAATACTACTATAGGTTCCTTCCGCTGCTGTGCCTGTGCCGTAATGCAAAAAAGAAGAATAACCGTGGCTATCAGTGTAAGATTTCTCATACTTGTTAATGGCTTAACGGCCTGGCTTCGCTATGCATTTTAGTCTCGGGCAGCAGGCCGTAAAAAGGCTTCAGTCCACCCAAATCAATCACTGCACGGTCCACAATCACACCGGGATCGACCATATAAATATGCAGTGTGTGCTTGCCCGCAGACAGCGTAGATATTTTGACCGATCTCACCGCTGAGTTGCTTAAAACGCCCTGCTTCCATTCGGTGCTGCGACCAAAGGTTTTGAAATTGAGTACAGTTGCCGGATCGTTATCTACACTTACCGCATAACGCATTTCAAAGTTGCGGTTGAGGGGATACGTTGGCAGCGTATAAACCTTTACTTCTGCCGGTGCTGCGTTGAAAGTATAAAACTCGTAACTGAGCGAAGCATTGTGCTTAATGCCTTCGTCAGAAAGGTCTGTTTTACCCGTTGGAGCAATGCGCAACGGCATAGCCTCCATGCTTGCTTCGGTGGCACCGAGGCCGCTCACTTTAACCCATTGATTCTGGCCGCTACCGGCGCTAGTGTGGAAGTTTTTAGCATACATGGAAACATAGCCGTTCGCTTCTACAAAACCGGCAAAATCTTTTAGCGGCTCATTGCGTGCTGTAACGGCTACCACAATATTTTTGTCGCCGCCGCCAATGGTAATGGTACCTTCAGCACCTTTTGTCGAGACTTTAGTCCAGTCTACATCCACCCACAACCTTTTTTGACTGCCGCCATTTTCAGCCGTCAGTTTACCTGCTGCTACGGACGTTCTGATCCACGGTGCCGAAGTGCTTACTTTATAATCTACAGCGCCTGGCTTAGTAAGAAAAATATCAATAAAATGCCGCTGGCCTGCCGGACTAAAATCGGGCAGTTTGAGACTTACAGCGCTGCTGTCTGCACCTTCTGGCAGTGTTGCCCAGGTATCTGGCCGTTTCGCCAGCTCAATTTTAATATCGGGGACCCGGAAAACAGCCAGGTTACGTGGGTTCATGGACATAATGTGGGCCCATTTCCCGTTGGCTAACTCCGTATTATAATAATTCGTTTCCCTGATAATTCCCTGATAGGCGGCATTGGAGAGTGAATCATAATGAGTTGCCATAAGCCGGCCCTGCTGTGCATACAGGTGGGCCTTATCGCGGTATAAAAATTTCTTGTTCATTAAGGAGGAACTTACCACAGGGTAATACACCAACTCGTAAAAGCTGCTTTGGCTATTGTTATTGAGTTTGGTCCTCAAGTTTTTCACCTCATGCTCTAATCTTTCATAAGCGTTGATGCGCTGCTGAGCCTGATCGCCGTAGTACTGGTGATTATAGGCAGTAAAATGAACGGGAGTGTTGGGCTCCGTCTGGCTCCAGCCCATAAATTCGGGCTTGCGTTCAAAGGCCAGTTCATAGTATCTGTTCATCACGCCGGCTATTTCATCCGCGTGCTCACTGTCAATATTGTTGCTAATCCATTGTTCTAAATGCTGATGCAGATAAGCTTGATTATAAAAAGGCTTAATTGCGTAAGCCATATCCAAAAAAAACTGGATGTCATATTCGGCCGGTTTGATATCCCCCACATTCACTACCCAGAGGTTGTGATCGTCCATGTCATATGCTTTCGTCATTTCCTCCCGGATAAGGCCTGGACTGGTAGTGCAGAGCCAGATATAGTCATGCGGGCGTCCCCAATAAGATACGTGATAGTAAACACCCGAACCACCCGGCCGGCGACTTTCCTGCTCATCGTCCAAACGTTGTATATAGCCATAATTATCATCGGGCCAAACCAAGGTGACATCCTCCGGTACTTTGAGGCCGCCGTCATAAACGTCCAGCACTTCTTTATAAGGTGTAAAAACCTGAGGCACTTTAGTAATGTCGGGGTTAACATATTTCTTCAGCATCTCGCGCTGATCTTTAAAGATCCGTTCTAATAGGGGCACCGTTTCAGATACCGTTTTCACGCCCTCAATGCCGCTATCGTGAACGCCTCGCATACCTATAGTATAAATGCCGTTAAAGTGACTGCTTTCCTTCACACGTTCTTCCCAGTATGCCGCCACTTTTTGCTGATTGGTGAGGTAATTAAACGGCCCCATCGTCTTCTCACTCCATTCACCAACATTGTTCCGCAACATGGGTTCGGCGTGTGATGAGCCGACTACGATTTGATAATCCCCTGCCACTTCTACATTGCCCGGATAGTGATAAAACGCCTTGGTGCTAGGGTGCATAGCCGGCCAGATGAGATTAGCCTTTAACCGCAGCAGCAGTTCAAAAACCTTGGCGTAAGTTTTAGGGCCAATGTCGCCGGTTTCGGGCTCCAACGTTTTGGCGGCCCAGGGCTGCAGTCCCCAGTCTTCGTCATTAATGAAAATGCCACGATATTTTACAGAAGGAGAAGCGGAGGTAAAATCAGGTATATTAATGGTTAGCGAAGTTTTCTTAGCAACGGTCGCATCTGCCCACCAATACCATGGGGTTACACCGATACGGTTAGAAATATCAAAAACGCCATACGCTGTTCCGCGAAAGTCGCTACCGGTAATAACGAGCGCCTTATTGATGTTTCTGCCGGGAAGGTTTACCAATTTTAAACGATAGCGCTCCCATTGATGCTCAAGGCCGGTAGTTACTGCAGGCTCCTTCAGCCCTTTAATCAGAGCAGCATTAACACTTCCAATAATGATCACGTTGCCATTCGCCTTAGACAGATCTGAACCTACTGATGGGCGATAGCCGGTTACACGCTCAATATCCCCGGCGAGCAGGTTGGCCGAAATAGAATCCAGCTTGCACTCCTTTGCATCATAGTAAATGGAAACTTTAGTCTTTGAAGTAACCAGGTCAAACTGCTGGGCACAAGCTTGTTTAAATCCTAAAACAGTAGTTAGTAAGATCAGATTTTTGAGTAAGGAAACTCGCATAGGGGGACAGTCTTGATTAAATAATTTTGGTTATTCCTGTATCAGGCGGTTATTATTGGCGATCCAATAATAACGCTTTTCCCTTGAAAAGGAAAACAATCCTTAATGGCTAGCCTGAGCATAACATGTAACATTTCAGTGAGACTCAGGCTGACCATCGACCATACTTAACCACGTCAAGACTTCCAATCAAGACGAACCGAAGTAAAAACGAAAATTCTCAAAACGATAGAAGTTAGCTTAGATAACAATTCAGCATCCAGTTAATACCAAATTTATCCTGAACGGAGCCGAATAGCGCGTTCCAGAATTGTTTGGTCACGGGTGCAAGCACCCTCCCCTCCTGTCCAAGTACTTCAAACAAACGATGAATTTCGTCCTCGCTGCTACAGGCGATAGCGAGTTGAATATTATTGCCTTGTGTTTGCCCTTCGGGGCCACTCATGTCAGAGCCCATGAGTAATGGTTTGCCATTGAGCGTGAGTGCGGCATGGAAAAGTTTACCTTTGCCTTCCGGCCAGAATTGTTCCATGGGTGAACCATCTACCTGCTGCAGGTCCAGTTCGCCGCCAAAGCATTGCTGGTAAAACGTCATGGCTTCCTGGCACCGGCCGCCGAAACTGATATAAGGGTTTATTGCATCCATAAATTGGTTTGATTAAAGGTTTATAGCGATGTGATTTAAAACGATGGGGCATGAATTAACTATTTCCGAACAACACCCCAGATATAGATCTGCGCCGACGATGATAACAGATATAGGAGCAGGCTAAAATAGCCAGGAACACCGGAAGAATTATCCAGCTCTTAACCGGATCGCCTATTGCAACAAAGGAGTAAAAAGCGCCCAATAAGTCGAAAGTAAAACCGGCGTAGGCCCATTCTTTAAGACGTGGAAAGCCAGGTATCAAGATGGCCACTACGCCTAATATCTTGGCGACGCTTAAAAATTGTATCAAATAAGGCGGATAATGCAAATGGTCTACCATAAACTTGTTAGCTGCGCCTGGGTTAAGCAAACTGTTTATGGCCGAGAATAGCATCAGTGCACACACCAGAATGGTAGAGATCCAGTACAGGATAGTAATTGCTCTCATAGCTTGATATTTAGGTTTTGCATAAATGTATTAAACAGAAGTATTAATTCCTATATTTTTAATCATTAAGATACATAATCACCTAATAAAGAACGTTTCATCACCTAAATACGCCCCAAATGCGCTTAAAGCTACTACAAAATCCAGTTGCTACTTTTTATTGAAAGAGCAAACAAGCCGAAGTTTTACTTGTTAACCAATCGTTAATATTTGTTCCCTAACCTATAACGCATGAAGTTTGAACATGTAAGCGCCGTTGTCACAGGGGCCAACGGACAAAAATTCCATGGTTTTGTTACGGCTTCGTCTGATGGAGCTGAAACGATTTATCAGTTTACTTTTGATGGAGGCTTTGAATCCATCTACATTTGCAAGATAGCTGGCCGGTGGATCTACGCTGGCGGAATGCGTATTCCAAACGAACACTGGATAAGTGAACTTGGGGAACAGATTGACGCTGTACTTAATAGCCTTCCATCAGATATTCTGTCCGAATCGGCCCAGACCCGGGACGGAAGTTTTGATCAAGCCTGATAAATCAACGGGACCATATTATACAACTTCATATTCCCGGATCAGCTTTCCGGGCATGGTAATACTTTGTGCTACCCGCTTGCTTGTGATGCGAAAAGGCGACACGGACACTGCTAAACCATGGGTCTGCTCCTTTGGCCGAAGAATTTCTCATCCATCTGTCCCGGTCCAAAATAAAAAAGTGCATATGTTTTTTGCCATCAATGTTTTATTTTGACAAAAACAAACACCATGAATAACCACGCTTTCACACCTGAAGAAATAGCGCAGCTACGGGCCGAAACGCCAGGCACCGCAAATCTTATTCATTTCAACAATGCAGGCGCATCGTTGCCAGCGTTGCCTGTACTTAATGCCGTGACTGCTTATCTACAGGAAGAAGCGCTGACCGGAGGCTATGAAACGGAGTACCGCTACCAGCAGGAACTGCAAAATGCATACAACCTGATAGCCAAGCTCATCAACGCCGATGCTGCAGAAATTGCATTGGTTGAAAATGCCAGTACTGCGTGGTGCATCGCTTTCCATGGCATTGATTTTAAGGAGGGTGATGAGGTCATTGTTTCGGAGCTGGAATATGTTACCAATATGATTGGCTTTATCAATGCCGAAAAGCTCTATGGCATCAAATTTTCGGTAATACCAAATAATGAGCGCGGCAACTTTCAGTTAGATAAACTGGAGCAGGCCATTAACACGCGCACGAGGCTGATCGCTGTTACACATATTGCCTCTGCCACTGGCAGTGTTTTGCCCATTGAGGCTATAGGAGAAATTGCTGCGAGGCATAAAGTACTTTACCTGGTTGACGCCTGTCAAAGCGCTGGTCAGCTACCGCTTGATGTTACGGCCATTCACTGCGACTTTTTATCGGTTACTGGCCGCAAATATCTGCGCGCACCGAGGGGAACCGGCTTTTTATATGTAAAACAGGAAGTACAATCACAACTTAAAGCGTTATTTATTGATGGTCGGGCAATTGAGTGGATAAACCAAACCACCTACCAGTTGAGAAATGATGCCAAACGGTTTGAGCTTTATGAAAAGAACCGCGCCCTTACGCTGGGCCTGAGCAAGGCCGTTGAATATGCACTTAACATCGGCGTGGACAGGATCTGGCAGCGCATTAACTTCCTTTCTACTTTATTGCGTGAAAAATTGGCAGAGATACCCGACGTTACCGTGCAGGATATAGGGGAGCATTTATCCGGTATCGTTACCTTTTCGGTAGCTGATAAAGATAGTAAGCTGATAAAACAGGAATTAGCCCGCCACCGAATCAATGTGTCGGTAGGGTTTGCTAAATCAACACCCTTATTTATGGACAAACACGGCTTACAAAGTGTGGTAAGGGCGTCTGTGCACTATTACAACACGGAAGAAGAAATAGCCAAGTTTTGTGAGGTGTTGGCGTTGGAGATTAGAGATTAGTTAATTGGAGGTTAGGGACTAGAGATTGGTTATAACGCCTGATCTCTAATTAATAAATCACCAATCACGGTCTCTAATCACCGGTCGCTAACCTCTAATCAACCACTCCCTAATTATTAAGCTTAATAAAACCGCCGTCGATAGGATAATCGTTACCTGTAACGAAAGAGGCTTCATCAGAGCACAGGTACAGGGCCAGACAAGCAATTTCTTCCGGACTTCCCATTCTGCCGATCGGTTGGCTTTTTGATAGCTTTTCGAAGATTTCCTGCTCACGGCCCGGATAGTTCTTAGCAATAAAACCATCCACGAAAGGTGTGTGCACCCTGGCTGGCGAAATAGAGTTTGATCGAATGTTGTGGTCAATATAGTCGCGCGCTACGGAAAGGCTCATGGCATAAATAGCGCCTTTGCTCATGGAATAAGCAAATCTGTCTAAAATACCAACAGAAGAAGCGATAGACGCCATGTTTAAAATAGCGCCTCCCCCATTTGCCTTCATCAACGGAACGGCAGAATGCAACACGTTATAGGCACCTTTAACGTTCACATTGTAAACGCGTTCAAAATCAGCTTCGCTGGTATTTTCAACATTGCCTACGTGTGCAATACCCGCGTTGTTAACCACAATATCAACCTTAGCCAAATTTTCAAATACAGCCTTAACCTGCGCCTGGTTGCTTACGTCTGCCTGCCAAACCTTTGCCTCGCCACCGGCAGACTTAATTTCAGTAATGGCCTGTTCTGCGGCCTCTTTATTCAGTTCAATAATATGAACTTCCGCTCCCTGCTTTGCAAATAATACGGCAATAGCTTTACCTATTCCGCTTCCTCCGCCTGTAACAACTGCTTTTTTATCTTTTAAACTGAACATAGTTATTTGGTTTTTATAGTAAATGCGCCGCTTTGAACGACACCTGGTAACATTTCGAGACCTGCCGCCTGGCTATATATAACCGGTTGGCTGTTTTCCGGATCACAAGGTAGGAGTAATTACGGTTTAGTACCACCCCTCCATTGAGCATTACCGCTAACAATAACGATACGGTTATGCAAAGATTTCAAAGAATTGGTAAAAAAATAAGCCAGTATAATAGCATTATCATAAGCTAATTTATCAATACGGCATAAATTATTGAAGAAATTGACGTGCATCAAATGTCTCTTGCAATAGCCGTACAGGCAATTTTTGCACGCCGGGCACCGCTCCCACCAAAATCTCCAGAAATCCTCCACAAACCGTTTGCACAATTCAATTGTAAATCGAATACGTAACTAACATTCTATTACCTATCCTATGAAATATTTTCTCGTTCCGTTTTTGATTTTGCTGACTTTGCAAACCTTTTCACAGCGACCTTCCTGGCCGCGCCGGCATAAGGCCTGCATTGTGCTTACTTATGATGATGCCCTTGAATCGCAACTTAAAGTAGCCGCGCCACAGTTAAAAGCTGCGCACTTACCAGCCACTTTTTTTCTTACCGGCGATATTGACACTGGAACTATTCCACAATGGCGCGCTTTAGCTCACCAGGGATTTGAGCTGGGAAATCATACCCTTTATCATCCTTGTTTAAGTACAGAAGACAACCCGGTGCATTCAGAAAATTATACTATCGAAAGTATGCTGCGCGAAATTGAATTAATGAACAATTATTTGTTCGCTATTGATGGGCATACCGCGCGGACTTACGCCTATCCCTGTGCAGAATCAAGCGCCGGAGGTAAGGATTATGTAGACTCGCTGAGAGATTATGAGCTTGTTAAATATGCCCGCATGGGCGGTGACACAGATGCCGTGATAACGGATTTCAAACATCTTGACCTGCTCCGGGTGCCTTCTTTTGGCCTCGAAGGGAACAATACAGGAGCGCAGCTAATCAAATTTGTAAAAAGGGTACAACGCGCCGGCGGAATGGGAATTATTATGTTTCACGGCGTTGGCGGCGATTACATTACCGTTTCGGCTGCTGCCCATCAGGAACTCCTGAAGTATCTCGCTGCAAACCGAAGATCCATCTGGGTTGCAACTTTTCTAAATGCGATGGATTATGTTACCAGAAAAACCAGCCGCCCAAAGGCTCAGCTCCTGGTAAAAGTGCCGAGGAATGGTAAAAAAAGACGGCGGGCTGTTTAAGTCCGCCAAAACCGGCGCTGCTGCGCCCTAAAATATTATTGTATCTCCAGCTCTACCTTCTGGGTAATCTCAGACACAATACCATCGAGCTGTAGCGCACAAGCATTAATGAGCCCAATCAGTTCGTCCTTTTCCTTAGGGCAGGATGCCGCGGACGCCAGGCTACCGAGACCTAAAATATTAGCTACCGGCTTGCGCACTTTGTGCGAGCTCAACCAGGCAATACGCTGTAAAACTTCGTTCTGGCTCCTGATCTGTTCAGACCGTTGTTTGCGCATGGTTATGTCCTGATGCACAGCTATGTAGCCCGAATGCTGTCCGCAATCATCAAACAACGGCGTATATTCAATATTCACCCATCTTTTTTCGTACCTAACATAATGCACCAGCTCTACCGAAAAAGTTTCACGGCGTTTTTGGGCTTCGAGAATGTAAGCCATAGTCTCGTCGCGCGTTTCGGGCCCCTGTAAAAAATCCATTGGGAAATGCCCTATTAACATCTCTGCCGGGTATCCGCAATAATCTTCAAACGCCTTGTTAACCCAGGTAATGCGGTGTTCGGTATCCATTACTACAATCATGTTGTTCACCTTTGTAATAATTTCGGCCAAACGACGATTTTCTTCATTAGCCTTTTTTAAAGCATCTATATCTCTTACGGCTCCAATCAATTTTATTGCCTTCCCCTGGTCATCATACAGAAAATAGCCCTGATCGTAAACATACTTATACCGATTGCCAGAAACCCTCACACGATACTCAACTGCCCAGTTAGTCTGCTTTTTACGGATAATGTCTTCTTGACTCAGGTCTACCTTTTGCAGGTCCTCAGGATGGATGAGTGCACGCCACCAGTCTATGTATTCTCCTACCTCTTCGGGCTTTACATAAACAAGCTGCCATAAACTGGTATTATAAGCAACTTTTTTAGTCTCAAGGTTATACTCATAGATTACATCCTGAGTTGCCTTGGCTACCATATCATACCGTTTAACTGCCTCCTTTAAATTGATGTCCTTTTGCTTCTGCTCGGTAATATCAATAAAATACACCGCCACCCCTTCGACGGTTGGATAAGCCGCCACATGTATCCATTGCTTCAAGAACCGTGAATAGGTTTCGAATTTAACCGACCGGCGGTCTTTTAAAACCTTTACCAACTGAAAATACAATTCGCGCTTTTCAAGTCCCGGAAATACCTCGATAATAGGTCTGCCAACAATTTCTTCGGCTTTAAACCCGGTATCCATCTCAAATTTTCTGTTTACCTTGGTAATAACGAGATCCTTGTTTAAGGCGTAAAAGCTTTCGCTCATACTCTTTAAAGTATCTTCAAGTGTGTAAACGTATTTGTTCTTTTCAAGTTCCAGCTGCTTAAACTCAGTTACATCCTGCAAGGCGCCAATTACTTTGTACGGCTTGCCATTCTTGTATTCGAGCCTGCCAATCTGGTGGATATAACCTAAGCTGCCATCGCGAAAAATAACCCGATGGGTAACATCAAGGTTCTGGCCGGTATTGATGAGCCGGTCAAGCGCTTCAATCATCATGGGCCGGTCGTCGGGGTGCAGGAAGGAAAGATACAATTCAAAAGCGTCGCGATCAGCGTCAGACTCGGCCATTTTATAGATCTCTTCAGACCATATTAGCTTTTTGCTCTCCACAAAGAGTTCCCATCCGCCCACTTTGGCAATTCGCTGGGTTTCGCTGAGTTTCCGTTTCTCTTCCAGGAGCTCCTGATTAAGCTCCTCCAACTGCTGCTCCAGTTTAAGGTTGTCCGTAATATCCTGTGCCATCACCAGTACATGAGGATTACCGTTAAACTGGATCTTCTGTAAGCAGATATTAGCAAACAAAAGCGTCCCATCCTTTTTTAGATGACGCCAGGTTCCGCCTCGTCCAAAATTGGGGCTAACCGTTTGTACCGCGGCTGCCACCTTATCCCGATCCTCGACCGGTCTTATGTCAAGTATCGTCTTCTCCAGAAATTCGCTTTCCGTATAACCATATTTTTCGACAGCGGCCTGGTTAACGGAAACGTAGCGCAAAGTATTGGGATCAAAAATAAATTGAGGAATATGGCTCCCTTCGTACATGGAGCGGTACTGCTGTTCGCTTTGAATATACTTGGCCTCGTTCTTTTTAATTAATTTTAATAAAAGTATTGCAGTTATTATCACAAACAGATATCCCTTTGTGCTTCCCACCAGTAAAATAGTATCGGGCGATAATTGCTTATCGAAAAGAAAAATCGCCTTATCACTAAGCGTGATCCAAATAATACTCAGCACAAAGTAGATAACAGCTATTCGTAAATATCCCGGTCTGATCATTCTATAGTAAATGTTGAAGCTTTGTTGCTAACGACGAGAGCTTCGGAACTACGTCTTATACGCAAAAAATTCACAAAAGTTAAATTTTAACCCAATAGTCAATAATTTATCACAATGCTTCAAAAAACTTTTATTATGGAAGAATCCGCAACTGCTAACAGCGCTTACAATGCCGGTAAAACCGGCCCTTTATCTCCACAAATACGTATTTTTCATGCAGCAATAACACCTGTATCTGCGAATGGGCAGATACGGCAAAAAGACTCTTAAAATAACCCCTCGCTGTATCCGGCTAAGGGGTCCGTGGCATTTAGGACACATAGTTTGATTGATGTTTGCAACAGCGGCTTTGCTGCCGCTATTACAATGGAAGCGTGATAATAAAACTTGCACCTGGATTATTAACAACGCCGATATCGCCGCCATGTGCAGTAACAAATTGTTTAACTATAGCAAGCCCAAGGCCGGTACCGTTACTTTTATCGCGCGTTACAAAAGGCTCAAATAATGTACGGCTAATGGCCTCCGGAATGCCCGGACCGTTGTCTGTGATCATTATTATGGCGCGCTTCTCACGCTCATCCTTTAAAACTGAAATGCTTACCGCTGGATCAGGTACACGGAAACTTTTGAGGGCATCAAAAGCGTTATTAATGATGTTACTGATACTCCTTCTCAGTTTACTTTCATCAGCAGCAATTACAATATCGTCGTGAATGTCTTGAGTCATCGTCACATTAGAGGCGTAATCATGACCGGAAGATTGTGCGACAGCACCAGTAATCAGTTTGCTTAACGAAACCGACTCTTTTTTCATAGCAGTTTCCCGCACAAAGTCCAGAAAATCATCAAATATCTCTGATGCCTGGTTAGCGCTTTGTTCAAGCAGGTCAACCCACTCTTCGTTAACGCCGTCTTCACGCATCAATTCGGCAATCAGCTTAACGTTCTTAACGGGGGAGCGCAGATCATGCATCACCATGCTTACCGCATTACCCACGGCCGATAGTTTTTCCTTTTGCAATAGTTTTTCATTAAGCTCGGCATTACGAATGGCTTGCGCCGCATTTTGCACAAAAAGCTTCAACAAGTACATTCTTTCGGTTTTAAGGCGCTCCTCCTTTTTCAGCACCGCAAACACCGAGTAGTCTTCCATACGGGCCACAACAAGCTCATCCACTTGTATAACCTCCTGCGGTTTCATACTTATCTGCTTTACGCGGTTAACCAGTTCCTCCAGGTTAATGCGTTCCTCCATACCTATTGAAAGTACTTTTTCATAGGCATAATCGTCATCCAGTTTACCCAGCAAAGCCATATCCGTATCTACAGAATTAGCCAGCTGGTCAAGAATATTCTTAAGCAGGGAGTTAAGCTGGTTGCGGTTAAGGCCGATAGAGGAAATTGACTCAATGAGCTTTTCAAGGTTGCGCAAACGACTATAGTCTGTTACAGCCTTGGTAGCTAACTGAATAATTTCTTCAGAAGCATATGGCTTACAGTGATAACCCACGTTTTGCCCCGCGCGCTCCACAATTTCATCAATAGAACGGTCGCTGTAGGCCGTAATAAATATTATTTCGGCTTTGCTATCATACTCGCGGATCTTCATGGCGGTTTCGAGCCCGTCCCAGCCTGGCATGCGCATATCCAGAAAGATCACCGCGTAAGGCGTTCCGTTCTCCAGCGCCTTTTTTACTTTCTCAAGCCCTTCCATACCGTTTGCCGCTTTTTGCACCGTAAACTGTGGTATACTGCTTGTTTTAGGAGCAAGCAGCGGCTGGGGTACCGTATCAAACAAGATACTGGCGGCCTCGCTCATCAAATCATCTTCATAACTACTCTTTCGGGGCGAAAGGATTTCTTCAATGTTATTTCTTACCATCTCCTCGTCGTCAATAACCAGGATTGAGGTGTTAAGTTCGTTCATAATTTTAATCAGGGGGAATAGTGAATATTAAATTAATAAGCAAAAGTGATGGCAGTGGTGGCCCCCAATCCGGGTCCGCTGCTATTTAACCTAATTGTGCCGGCATGGCTTTCAATAATAGAACGACAATTATACAGGCCCAAACCGGTTCCGGTGCTTTTGGTTGTATAACCGCGTTTAAACAGGCTAACTCCCGTTTCGGCATCAAAACCCTTACCGGTATCGGCAATAATAAGCTCAATATGGTTGTCGCGTTTTACCAATGAGATTTTAATGTCTTTGACCTGCGCGTCTGTGTCGATAGCCTCAATACTATTTTTGAGCACGTTGAGAATCACCTGCATCAGCTTGGTGCGGTCGCCTTTAATAATCACCGGCTCGGGAGGTATATTGATAAACAGTTTTACACCCTTATTCTCAATAGTGCCCTGAACCATAGCGCGGCAATCATAAATAACTGTGCCCAGGTTAACCGGCTTGCGGTCCTGACTCTCATGCCCTACTACATACTGACGCTGAATATTCAGAATCTCCTGGATATGGTTAACAATATTGAGCTGCTCAATAATAGTGCGTTGAATTTCCTCTGTGTTCTGTTGCTGTACCTTGCTGATGCCATCGACCATATTAATGAGTGCTCCGGCTTTCGGCGCACCTATAGCCTGGACCAAGGCAGTTTCCTGGCCCTTCATAAAATTGACAACATTGGGCAAATTAACTTGTGGGTTTTGCTCAAGCATGCGGTTTATGCGTGTAAGGTATGAGCCAAACCCAACTACGGCATTACCAATATCATGCAATACTTCAGATGCAATTTCAAATTTCCCCTGGGCCACCGCTCTATCAAGCTGAGCCTGCTGCATAGCGCGCTCTTCGGCAATCTTTTCGGTATCATCATCAATGCTCATTACAATACACTCGGCAAACATCTTGCTGATGGTAAACTTGTAATCGCGTTCAATAAGCTGCTCATTGTTTACATACGAAAACTGAAATACCTCATTTGCTATGATCACACCGGCAGGCTGATCATAGGCGCGTATGGTTTGGGCAATTTTAGGGCTGATTAGATCGGCAATTGCAAAAAAGTCTGTTCCTAAAAAATCTGCAGCATCAAAAAGCGGTTTAAGCAGTGCTTTACCCCGCAAATTGATGTCTACAACTTGCCCTGCGCAATTGATTTCCACAATACCCATATAGGCATGTTGCATAATGGAACGGAGCTTTATCTCCGACGCACTGATCTGAGTTTCCAATGTTTAAATTAATTAGGGTTATGGTTGTTATACGATGACACCGGCCATGGGTTACATCATCACAACCGAAAGGAGTAAAATATTTAAATTAAATATTAAATAGACGTTAAGATTTTGAAAAAAATAAAAGCAAAACGAATAACTCCATAACCAGAAGTTGCAGTATATAACAACCTAATTAAGGGAGATGCCAATTACTTTAATTTAGAGATGACCGCTATTACAAGGCTGTGATGAGGAAAACCGTAAATAAATACGCCCGGAGAAAGCTGAAACGTAGCTTTTCCCGGGCGTATAATTGATGATCAAAAACTTTATTTAGACACCGGCTGAAGCTGCCCGATTATGCCGGCTCCTTCTTTTTTCTGTATGCGCAGCATACCATTGGCGGTAGCGGCATAGATAGTGCCCTTGTTATCCTGCGCCAACTGGTGTATTTCAAAACCGGGTACAGGTGAGTTACTGTTATTATAGTTTTCCCAACCATCTTTCAGGCTAAATCTAACTAGTCCGGATTGGTTGGTAGCGATCCATAAGACATGCTCAAACCGGTCATACAATAAACTATTCACCTGGTTTGAAGGTAAGCCCGAGTTCTTATCAGTAAAATGGGTCCATTTACCGTCGGGCCGCAGCATGGCTATCCCTTCCTTGTCATTATCGTCGCCGGTGGGTTTACACGCCTGGGTGGAAAAATAAATATTGCCGTTTTCGTCTTCCGTTGCGCCTGTTATATATACATCTTTAAGGGGCGAACCGGGTGTCTTAAAATCAGTAACAAAGAAATCGCGGTCAACCATAATGGTGCCGGCGGAGGTTCCTATCCATAACCGCTTGCGGCTGTCATAGTAGGCATAGTATACGTTATTGGAAGGCATTTGCCTGAAGGTCTTTTTGTTGAGCAACACGATGCGGTTACCGCGCTGTACCACTAGTCCATTTTTGGTGGGAAACAGCAACTCGCCTCCCCTGCTGTTCAATATACGGTAAACACCGTTAAGCATAAACTTTTTAAAGTCGATGATCTGCCAGTTGCCTTTGGTGTACATGTAAATGGAATTGTAGGCATAGATCCATTTATTATTGTCTTTATCTACAGTCAGATCGTGTACGGCGGTTTCAGCTAACAGCGGCGAGTTATATTCATTTACCGGGTCAAAGGTAACACCATCAAACCGGGTCAGGCCACGTGCCGTGGCATACCAAAGGATATTGGATTTATCAACTACGCAGTTCTGCCCGACGTTATCTGGTAGCGGTGAATTATATTTGGTCCAAACCCTGAAATCATAATTGGCCAAAGATTCATTTCGGTACTGATAAACTTTGTTGTAAACAACAGGCGGCCCCGCGGGCTTTAGCTCCGAGAGATCCAGCCGCTGCATGTGTCCCGAGAGCTTGCCTTTAGAGATATTAAAAACCACATTAACGGATGAGTTTACCCGCTTGCCATTATCAATGGCTGGCCTCCAGATGCTTCCGTTGAGGTATCTGATCAGGTCAATAGTAAGCTGATTACTGGAGGTATCACTGTGGCTCAGCACGCAACTAAATCCGGTAGAATCAACCAGCACCTGGAAAGACAGTGTTCCGCTGGCATTGTCTTTAAAGATATATTTATGATTGAGCAGACTGGAGATATAATCGAGCGCAAACTGGCCACAAGTGGCTTTAGGATCGCCGCAATCCATGCAATAGCTTTCGGTACTGCAAATATCAATTTTTTTTAAAAACAGGTTCTGTGCCCTTAATAACCGGGGAAAACAAAACAGAAGAATGGCAATCAGCGCCAGTTTGTAAACTTTCATGGGGGTATCACCGCGAATATCCAACATTTACTCCTAACAAAGCAAACTCAGCTCTTTAAATTAAGACTTTTTAACACTTGGTGTAAGTATCAAAGTTACACCGTTTCTGTCTACTTACCAACAATCGGTAGTTTGCAACAAACAAATTGCATTTTCAGGGTTACCAATAAATACGTTGATAGATATAGATTTACATTTCGACATTCTTTAACTAATTCTTAATATTGTGTCCATCATTTATCGACCTATGATCTATGATTCAAATAGACGAAGCTTTTAAAAATATTGCCAATTCAGTCCCTATTATGATGTGGGTGTCGGGAACCGACAAAAAATATCATTTTTTTAACAACTCATGGCTCAAATTCACCGGTAAGACGATTGAAGAAGAACGGCTGAATAACCGGAGAACCGAAATTCATCCAGATGATGAACAACGTTGGCTCAGCGTGTACAACCAGTATTTTGAGCGACAAAAGGAGTTTAAAATAGAGTATCGCCTAAAACGCCATGATCACCAGTACCGCTGGGTTTTGGAGCATGCTGTTCCGCACTTTACTAAAGACGGCCAGTTTGATGGCTATGTTAGTTCTGCTGTTGACGTGGACGAGTTGCTGGAACTGGAAAGAATAAAATCTGAACTGATCAGCGCTGAAGCACTAAAGAAAGAGCAGGCCCTCAACGAAGAACTTGCTTCTACCAATGAGGAACTTGGTGCCACCAACGAGGAGCTCAAAGCCGCCAATGAAGATTTGGCAGTGGCCTATGAACAATTGCAGGAGATAAAACAGCAATTGGAGACGCTGAACAATGAACTTGAAGAAAAAGTAAATCAGCGTACCGAGGCACTGGAGAAAAGCGAAGCAGAACTACAGGCTACCAATGAGGAATTGCATGCCACCAACGAAGAGCTTGTTTCTACTAACGAAGAGCTCATTGCCACTAATGAAGATCTGGTACAAAGCCAGGAAACACTTCAACAATTATTAATAGAACAGGCCAACGCTAATGAAACTATTGCGCGTAGCGAAAAGCTCTTCCGTTCCATTGCGCTTAATATTCCTAATTCGCTTGTCCTGGTTATTGATAAGGAACATCGTTTTATAGCCGTAGAAGGCGACCTCATGACGCGCCTTGGCTTTAACAGTAAAATTTACGAAGGCAAGCACCCGCTGGAGGTGTCCCCACCAGAAAGGTACGAGGCTTCAAAACCACTCTACAACCGTGTACTATCGGGCGAGCAGTTTTCTTTAGAACGAAAATCAGAACGCGGTGAAGATTTTATGGTGCACTTTGTGCCGCTTAAAAATGACGAAAATGAAGTTTACGCGGGATTGATCATTGCGCTGGATATTACAGACATCAGGAAGGGTGAAGAAAAAAGCGCTATGCTTGCGGCCATCATCGAGTCAAGCAACGACGCCATTGTAGGCAAAGGGCTTGATAGTGTAGTCACCAGCTGGAATAAATCGGCCGAAGAAATGTTTGGTTATAAGGCTGAAGAAATAATTGGGCAATCCATCATGAAAATAATTCCGCAGGAGCGCCAACATGAGGAATTGAATATTATCACGAAGATTAAAAATGGCGAGCGGGTTGAGCATTTTGAAACCCAGCGACTCACCAAAGATCACCGCCTGCTTGATCTCTCCATCACCGTTTCCCCAATTAAGAACAAACAGGGACAAATTATAGGCGCATCGAAAATAGCGCGCGACATTTCTGAGAAAAAACAGGAAGAAGCACGCAAAAACGATTTTATAGCCATGGTGAGCCACGAGTTAAAAACTCCGCTCACTTCCATGAGGGCGTACGTGCAATTGTTACTGGCTAAAGAAAAAGAAGCGGGTGATAACTTCAGGACCAGCGTACTTACCAGGGCCGGCGTTCAGGCGAAGAAAATGAGTGCTATGATCAATGACTTCTTGAGCCTGGCGCGACTGGAAGAAGGCAAGATCTCCCTAAAATTTGAAGAGTTTAACTTAAAACAGGTAATTGACGAGACGGTATTGGATGCACAATTTCTGAGTACCAACCACTCGATACAGGTTACCGGTTGCGATGATATTGCCGTCAACGCAGACCGAGACAAAATAGGCCAGGTACTAATGAACCTGCTGAGCAACGCCATCAAATATTCGCCTAAGGGAGGAGACATTACCATTGACTGCCAAAGGGTTGAAAAGGGCGTAAAGGTGAGCGTAACCGATCATGGAATAGGGATAAGCGAAAAGGATCAGAAAAAACTATTTGATCGTTTTTACAGGGTTCAAAATGAACGGGTTAAAACGGTTTCGGGTTTTGGCATTGGGCTATACCTGGTTTCGGAAATATTAAAATATCACGACAGTAAAATTGAAGTAGAAAGCGACGAGGGTAAAGGATCAACTTTCTACTTCACCTTAGAAACTATCGCATAGCAACCTCTGATTAATAAGTTAGCGTGAGCCCGCCGCCAAGGCCCATATCACTGTCATAATGAGTAGATAGCGAAAGATATTTGGTGGCAATATATCTGAAACCGGCGGTATATTCTTTATCGGTATTGCCGCTTATTGAGAAACGGAGCCGGCTGGTTAGGGGAATATCTTCCCGCCCCAACTGAAAACGTAGCTTTCCGTTGCCATCTATACGTGCATCGGCCACAAATAGCATAGGCAGGGTGTAGGCAAGGCCAGCAACAACAGTTTTGCGGTTGTTTTTATCGCTCACCTGCCCCAGCAGATTTTTCTCCTGGCCGGTTGCTCTGCGATAATGATAATCAAACCCGGCATAAGCATACAACCATTGCATTTTACCAAAATAACGCCCCAACATGGTTTCGCTTTCATACCCTTTTTCCGCATTTATTCCCAAATGCCATAATGTGGAGAATTTCCAGCGTGTGTTGGCCCATGCCAGATTTCCGTCACTTCCGTTACTCTCCAGCCCTATCTTTGCTCCTGCATAAAAGTTGCGGTCGTCAGCATATACTTTTTTCAAACCGGCTGCAGCGTCTGGAACTTCCGGATTGGGCGGCGAATTTTCATAAGTAAATATACGGCCCATGCCACTCATCATGTGGTAAAGAATATGACAGTGAAAAAACCAGTCGCCGCTCTCGGTGGCCCTAAACTCCAGGGTATCGCGCTCCATGGGCATAATGTCTAGTGTGTTCTTTAGCGGAGCGTAATCACCCTGGCCATTCAATACCCTGAAATAGTGCCCGTGTAAATGCATGGGATGCCGCATCATGGTGTTATTGTATAGTATAATGCGCACATTCTCGCCCCGCTTAATTAATATCTTGTCGGCTTCAGAAACCGTTTTGTTATTAATCGTCCACACGTAACGGTTCATATTGCCGGTAAGTTCAAAGTGCAGTTCCTTGGTAGGGCCAGCAGGCAAAGTAGTTTTATGTGTAGACCTTAACATGCCATAATTCAGAGTAACTATATCTTTATAAGTTGAGTCGGCAGCTTCGGGATACATAACGGTGTTCATATCCATCATCTGGTTGCTCATTTCCATGCCATCCATTTTTTTGAGGTCGCCGTGCATATCCATCATGCCATTCATCATCTTCATCCCCTCAAAATATTTAAGCTTAGGTAACCTGTTGGCCGCATGCCTGGCCCCTGTTCCTAACCACAACGAAGTAGATCCCGTACGATCCTCAGGCGTAGCCAGAAATTCATAACTCCCATTTTGCGGAATCGTGACTACAACATCATACGTTTCAGCCACGCCGACAATGAGGCGGTCCACCGTTACCGGCTGCACATCTTCGCCGTCATTAGCTACAACGGTTATTTTACCCCCGGCATAGCCCAGCCAGAAATAAGTCGATGAGCTTCCGTTGACTATCCGTAACCTTAGCTTGTCTCCAGCTTTAAGCTGTGTAATTTTATTCTGCGGCTTTCCATTACTTAAAAAACGATCGTAATAAACATCACTAACGTCCATAGCCACCATGCGCTTCCATTCATTGGTAAGCTTTACACTCAGGTTGCCAGTTTTTACGGCATCCAAATAGTTTTGCGTACTACCTTTGCGTATAGCGTACCAATCGGTAGCGTTATGCAGCGAACGCTGAACCTGCTCCGGGTTCTCATCGGTCCATTCGCTCAGCAAAAGGGTATATTCTTTTTCATGGTCATCCTTTCGGGGATGAATAATGAATGCACCATAAATACCGCTTTGCTCCTGCGTCATAGTATGCGAATGATACCAGTAAGTGCCATGTTGCACCAGCGGAAACTTAAACAAATGCGTTTGCCCCGGCATAATGGGCGCCGTGGTAAGGTATGAAACGCCATCATCGCGATTCGGTAAAATTAGCCCATGCCAGTGGATAGACGTTTCCATCATCATCTCATTATGCACGTAAATTTCGGCTGTATCCCCCTCCGTAAAATGCAATTGCGGCGCCGGGATACTACCGTTAACAGCCATTGCCGGCCTTTTTTTACCGGTATAGTTTACGGCAGTATCAGCTATGTACAAGTGATATATTTCCCGCTTGCCTATCTTCTGATAAAAAGGCATGTGTTTGCCCTCATGCTGCATGTGCATATGCTGGGCATGGGTAGTCAATATCATAAACAGACCGGCAACGGCTAAAAACAGCTTTCTCATTATTACTTGCTCGGAGCGATAGTTGCGGTGGTTTTTCCGCAGTTTGGCATCTGATTACCGAAATAAGGATTCTTAATAGTGGCAGTTTCGCTCAGCCAGGTAACCTTTTTCATGGGGCAATACTGCTCATACACGGTAGCGCTATTAGCTTTAAAGCCTTTAACCACCTCTAACATATTTTTGGAAAGGTTGGCAAAGTGCTCGCGCTGGTGGGCAATATCACTGCTTTCCGAAATATGCCGGCTGTCAAATTCCAGCTTATCGGCGTATTTGGTCCACAACGTTTTTTGTTCGGCGCTCAGTTCATCGGCCTTAACCTCTTTAAGCGCGGTTAGCAGGTCCCTGGCTTTGCTATTCACCGTTGTGGCCTTGCCGGTGATCAACGCATTTTTAACCCCAAAATAACCGTTTAACACATTGTTTAATGCGGTAGAAGCATTTTGAGCTTGTACCTGGGTAAACATGATGAGCAAGCTCATCGACAAGAAAATTACTTTCATTGTTTTCATGATAATATAAAATGATTTAAGAATAAAACGAACCTGATAAACAGAGCACTATACCCGTTCAATTACAATGCCCTTTTTGATAGGGAGTATGGACGAAAATGAAATGTTATTGCAGGAAAGATCAGATCCTGAAAGTACAGTGGTGGAGATATATTGGAATTTGCGCAGTCAGCGGCGGAGCGTGAGAATAGCCTAGCCGATTCTGCTCTGGCGTAGCAATCCCTGCGCTAACAAAATAAGCTGAACGCGGAAGCAAAGCTGCAGGTGGCGCGCTGTAAAGGGACTTAGCGCTTAAATTACTCTTATCAGTTTTAAATTGCTGATGCTTGTCTTTGCAGCATTTTTTTGCTGCCATTTTTCGCATACCACAGGCATACGCCTTTTTGTGATGATCATTAGCAAGCCCTACCTTAACAAGCCTGCCCATGCAATACTGAAAATGCAAGGTCGCACCCGATGATACACCGAGGTACAAAACAGCTAAAAAGGTTATAAACAACTTTTTGATCACAGCACAAATATGTTAATAAACCAGGACACAGATTTATATCCTGATGTCAATTTATTACATTTTATTGTATACCTGCTAGCGCGGACGTACTTTTTGGGTGTCCTTTATAGCACTATCTACCACTTTCATGTCCCGGCGTGGAGGCAGGCGCTGATGCCGAACCGGAATTTTTACCCTTTTAGGTTTAATGGTATCGTTCAAATTGGTTTTGTGCTGGGCTGATACACAGCTGATCAATCCTCCTAACAGCAATATTAAAGCAACAAACTTTTTCATAGGTAGTAGTTTTAAATTTTATCAAGCGGCTTGCGTGCCGCCTCAGATTTCTTAAACTGACTTGGGGTAAGGCCGGTAATGCTTTTAAACTGGGCCGAAAGGTGTGCACTGCTGCTGTAACCCATTTTCCAGGCTATCTCGTTCAGATTAAGCTCGTCGTACTCCAGCAATTCCTTAACCTTTTCAATTTTTTGCTGAATGATGAACTTCTCGATCGTTGCATCTTCACTTTCTGAAAAGAGCCTGCTCAGGTACGAGTAATCTTTATGCAGGTTATCAGCCAGATACTGTGAGAAACTGCTGCTGGTGTCAGACAGGTCGCCATAATGTACCTTTTCGATGATCAGGTTTTTGATACGCTCCACCAGGCGGTCTTTATCCTTATCAATCAACTCAAAACCCAGCACCTTAAATGCGGAGTTGATCTTGCTCAGTTGTTCGGCATCAGGGGCAGGGTTTACTTCGGCTTCGCCAAGCGATACCTGCCCAACGGTGAAACCAAGGTTTTCCAGTTGCTGCCTTACCACCATAATGCAGCGGTCGCAAACCATATTTTTGATATGGAGTTTCATATCTTTTCGGCATTATAGCCTTTTTGTTTTAACGCATTCACCAGTTTAGTTTCTGTACCGGCATCCTTTGTTTCTACAGTTAATACCTTATCTGGATTATTAACGTCAACGTCCCACTTATTGATACCTTCCAGATTATTTAAAACCGGAGTAACAGTTGCAATACATCCTCCGCATTTAATATTGGTTTTAAACTTCAAAGTCTCCATCATTATATAAATTAAAATATTATTAATTAAGTTTTAAGAATTTAAGGCGCAGGCTGTTACTTACTACAGAAACAGAACTAAGCGCCATGGCAGCCCCGGCAATCATTGGATTGAGTAAGAAGCCGTTAAAGGCATAAAGTATGCCTGCTGCTACCGGTATGCCTATCAGGTTGTAAATAAAGGCCCAGAATAGATTTTGCCTGATGGTTTGCACCGTAAGTTTAGACAACTTTAACGCCTTTGGCACCTGCTGCAGATCTGCCGATACCAGCGTTATGGTTGCCACGTCCATGGCAATATCAGAACCTTTACCCATGGCTATTGAAACATCGGCCTGTGCCAGCGCCTGGCTATCGTTAATACCATCCCCTATCATCGCTACCGTTTTGCCTTCGGCTTGTAATTGCTTTACAAAAGCAGCTTTGTCTTGCGGTAAGGTATCTGCCTTAAAGTGCTCAATGGCGGTAGCTTTGGCTATGGCAGATGCGGTTGCGGCATTATCGCCGGTGATCATATAAACCTCAATTCCCTGCTTTTTAAGCTGCATCACTGCCTCCTCTGAGCCAGATTTAACAACATCGGCTATCGCTGCTATAGCCAGTACCTTACGCTCATCAGCAAAATAAATAACAGTTTTAGCGGACTGAAGAAATTCCGAAATGTGATTTTTCAAATCATCCGGTATCGCAATTGCACGCTCCTCTATCAATTTATGACTGCCTGCATAATATGTTGCCTCCTCGTAGCGGGCGGTAACGCCTCTGCCGGTAATACTTTCAAAACCGGCCAATTTGGATGCCGTACTATCGCCTGCCGGTAAATAACTCACGAGTGCTTCTGCAAGCGGATGTTCCGACTGCCGTTCCATGGCTGAAAAGACCGCCTGCAGTTGCCCGGTATTGCTATTTTGCGTCCAGATCAGGTCGGTCACTTGCGGCTTGCCTTCGGTTAGCGTCCCGGTTTTGTCGAACACTACTGCATTTACTTTATGTCCCAGCTCCAGTCCTTCCGCGTTTTTGATCAAAATGCCGTTTTCGGCACCTTTACCAATACCCACCATAACGGCAGTCGGCGTAGCCAATCCTAATGCACATGGACAAGCGATGACTAGCACAGTAACCATGGCAAGCAAACCATGGGTGAAACCATGCGAACCGCCGAATACCAGCCAGGCTGCTAAGCTTAACAACGCGATCAGCATCACAATGGGTACAAAAATTCCGGCTATTTTGTCGACGAGCTTTTGAACCGGCGCTTTGGAGCCCTGCGCGTCCTGAACCAGTTGAATGATTTGCGCCAGCAAGGTGGCCCCGCCTACCTTCTCCGCCACAAAACGAAAGCTTCCTTTCTGATTAATGGTTCCTGCAAAAACTGGTTCGCCGGGCTTTTTTTCTACCGCAACAGGTTCGCCGGTGATCATACTTTCATTTACGTAAGAGAAGCCGTCATACACTTTGCCGTCCACAGGTATCTTTTCCCCAGGTTTAACTAACAGCTTATCCCCTGTTTGCACTTCGGCAAGCGGCGTTTCCTTTTCGCCATCAGCAGTTATGAGCGTTACTGTTTTGGGTTGCAAACCCATTAACTTTTTTATGGCCGATGAGGTGTTCGACTTGGCGCGTTCTTCTAAAAGCTTGCCCAGCATAATAAACACAATCACTACAGAAGCTGCCTCATAGTAAACATGAGGCTCAACTCCCTGGCGGTACCAAAACTGCGGATATATCGTATTAAAAAGACTGAACAAAAAGGCGATGCCGGTGCTGAGCGCCACCAGGGTATCCATATTCGCCGCTCCATGTTGAGCTTGTTTCCAGGCGTTTACAAAAAAGCTGCGACCAGCCACAAAAAGCACCGGCGCTGCCAGTATCAGCATGATGTAATTGGCATAAACCAAATCCATAAAAAACATTCCGATCAGAACAACCGGCACGGTAAGCACAGCTGCCCAGATAAGGCGTTGTCTTAATTTTTGATATTGTTTTTGCTGAATCTGCTCCTGCTTCTCCTTCGCATTATCGGTATCAATAATGAGATCATAACCGATAGATTGCACCGATTGACGCAAATTGCAGAGTGTAACCACATCCGGGCGAAAGGCCACCTTAACAGCTTGAGTGGCATAATTTACTTCGGCCTTATCGACACCTTTCTGCGCGCCTATCATAGACTCAACACTGGCCGCACAGGCTGCGCAACTCATGCCGGTAACCGGAAGTGTAAGTATTTCAACTGATGTAGCCATAGTATCTCTCTTCTAAACACTACAAAAGTACTTACAGGTACGCCCCTGCCTGTTACAGGATTTTGTAAAATATTTACATGATTTTGCTAAGGCAGATCATATTTAGGCGAAACGTAACATGTTAAAACACCTACCCAACGAACTATTGATCATTTAACGATGTACTGGTAGTCGATGTGTGAAGTTATGCTGGTAGGACTAATTACGTCAACACTTACGGGAAAACCATCGTCATTGTAAGTGTAACGATAACTGGCATTAACGGTAATACTGCTTGCGATATTATGTACAAAACTTTCCGGGTATGGAAATGCAAACAGGCTCAAGTGCACATTATTGCCGGCAATCATCGATAGCGGATTGTGCTTGTCATCGTAAGTATAGCTATCAGTCGGCGGTACACCGCCTGTGGTGCCGGTAATAAGATAACTGCTTAGATCACCTGCCGGTGTAATATTGTAATTTATGGTTTCTGTAGCTGAAGTATAGGTAAGAAGAGGCTGTGTCGCATTTCTTGCAATGGTAAATTTAATTATGTTGCTTACCCCATATGTCCGGGTACCCGAAACGATGCTGCCGGCATAGGTATAACTGTCAGTGTATAACAGGTGTTTAAATGGATCATAATATTTAACAGTGGTGACATTGTTATTATTATCATAGGTATAATTAAAAACTCTTCCTATGGATAGGGCATTAAGCTGTACAAGCCGATTTAGGGTATCATAAGTATAATGATCGGTAACGACGGCTCCTGATGTGCGGGTATATGCTGCAGCGCTGAGTAAATAAATTTTTGAATTGGTTTGCACCGGAGTAGGATTAGGTGCGTTGTTATTTTTACAACCCGCCAACACTATGGTGACGAATATTAACGTGATAAGGTATCTCATACCATCAAATGTACAACTTTTACATTTTTCGCAGTTGAGTAAAAACCATATCCCAGGCATCATCCGCCAATGTATTTTCCTATCAGCGGGATTTTATTCAGCAACCAGGTACAAATCAACGAGAGTGTAAAGCATATCAAAACCGTTAGTGGAATGCTTATCAGCGGGAAACAAAGTTTATAGCTAATGTTAAGCCAGCCATCAAGCAGGTAAAGGAACACCGCATGTGCAAGGTAGATGCCATAGGCATAGCGTCCGGTAAAATCGCGAAAACGCTGTAAAAAAAGCGGAAGTTCGGCTGTTCCGAGACGGACAAACAGGAACAGCGCGGATGCCTCGCACACAGCAAAAGGCCCTAATGGTTCATAAAACAAAGTGATAGTGCTGGCGTGATTCACCGTTAACAGGTAAGAACCGCCTGCAATGAGGAGTACCATAAAAATAAAAGACAGCAGTAACCCACGACGGTGGCGGTGTTCAATTGGCGTTGTAGCGAGATAATGTCCTAAAACGAGGTAGCCCGCATAGCCACCAAAATATCGCACATCCAACAGCGGCGACTTGAAACGGCTGATGTAAGCCTGATCAAAGATCATGACAACCAGCCAAACCAGCAAGAAATAACGAAGTTCCGCACGCGTGGCATGTTGAACAAACTTGCTCAGTATAGGAATAAACAAGTACAGGCCAATAAGCATGTACACATACCATAAATGGTAGGAACTGCCGTATTTAAACTGATGCAGGATCTGCTTGACATTGGTCCAGGTATCGTTATCAAAATCGAATTCGCCGTTGCACCAGGAATAACAGATGTATACGATGCTCCAGAACAGGAACGGCGTGATTAACCGTACAAGCCGTTTGCGAAGGAAATCGCTAAGACGGTAATGTTTGGATAAAGTAAGCGCCCCGGTTACCATTACAAATACCGGAACGGCAAACCGGACCAGCGCATTAAAAAAGTCGGCCATAAACCAGTGCGCCAGCGGAGCTTTGCCATAATTGGCCAGCAAAACAGCGCTGGTATGCAGTGTAATAACGGCAATAGTAGCCAGGAAACGCAAATTACTGATCCAGGAAATATTGGAAGACATGCTTTTAATTTTCTGATTCGCCCCAAACGACGAATATCATTTGGATTCGAATTTAAAAATTAAAAAGTTCCGGCCCGTTTAAAAATCATCATTTACGGGCCGGTAGAAGCATGTGAACTGTAGTTCGATCAGGCTTTTTCTTCAAACTTGTCGGCGGTCACCTGGATCTTCCGGCCCTGCATGCCCTCAACTTCCAAGGTAAAAGTTACTTTACCATCTTTACCCTCTATGGTGATAGTGGCATTTCTTTGATCGCCGCTTCTATCTTCCAGTACTGCAGACAGAACGGTTTTACCTTCTTTAAATGGCGTTGCCCAGTTGCAGCTAAGGGTTTTTGTGGTGCCGGTGGTTTGTTCCTTTTCCGGCCCATGCGTAATAACAATGCTTGCACCGCTTAAGTGCACCTCGGCGCTTTCGTCTACAGCCCGCTCTACAGAACCATCAGGAGCAAGGTACACGGTATGAGATGAAGTGAGCACCGTGCTTTTGTCGCATTGGGCAAAACACATCAGTGTGCCCGTTAAAATTAGCGATAGGGTAATAATCAGCGTTTTCATATTTATTGGTTGTTTTAATGTATGATGGGTTAGCGTAGCAGGACATCTTTTTTAATTCCCTCACACATCCGCCTTACACGGAAATAGGATGCCGGCAAATTTTTTTCCTTGTTTAACTCAATTTGCAATTCGCCCGGCTCTGCGCTAATGCTAAACCGGGTATGATCGTCAAGTTCTGTTATTGCATCAATATGATCGTGGTCTGAATGAAACAGGCGGTTTGGAGCGGTACACCTGTTAATATAGCTTTCAACCTCCCAGGTTCGGCTGGGATCATAAGAAGCGGTTAATCCATAAACGCGCTCGTTTTCATAATATTTGAGGTTTGTGCTATGGTTGAACCCCGAGCGGCATTCGCTTATCCCGGTAACTATTAAAACCAGGATGCCAAGAAACAAAAGCACTTTAACGTTTAACATAGTACCATTTTTTAACAAAGATATATGCTTTATATACTACAATGCAATACAAGGTACTGTTAAAAATCAAAATAATTACCAACCAACTGATAATCAGATAAATAATTTTCAATAAAAATCACACAATGAGGCAATGCGCTGAAAAGCACGTGTAGTTTAATAAAGAAGAAAGGACAAAAAGATCAGATCACCTCATCAATTTCATCATCGCTGGAAATAAATGAATCTGCAGGTTTAATGGCGCGGCCCAGCTCCTGGATGTATGCATCACTTAAGCCACGGGTGTTTCCATCAAGGCTTTTCCATAACCCGTCCGCATGGCAAATTGAAAGGCCCTCTCCCGCCGGGAAAGCGATAAACCATGTCTCTATACCGTCTCTTTCTGTAGGGTAAGCACTAAGTTGTAACTCAACTTCCGACTCCGGCAATCTTACAATAACCCTCATAACCAAAATATTTAATATCCAACATCACATCGCCAACCGTAAATTATATATGGGTGAGAACGTACTATTTATAACAAGTTACTTAGTAAGGGGTTTTACTATAATAACGTTACCTGTAATAGTTTATGTTTAAGGGCCGAATAAATTTCAATTTAGAACTCTTTACGCTATTGTTTGTTAAGAATTAATAAAACAATGGGTATATTGTTAACATAAATATAATATTGAATTAATAATTGAACAATATACCTTAGCAAAACATTCCCCAACGTATGAAGAAAGACAACCTCAAACTGCAAATCAAATCTATCAGAAAAGACATCCAGGCAAATATCACATCGACTATCAAAGCTGATATTGGAAAAATTGCAGGCCAGTATAACGGTGAAACCACCAAACTGGATAAAGAAATCAAAAAGGCAGCCAAAAAACTATCTAAAGAAATTAAGATAAGCAAAGCCGCTTTGCGTAAGACCGATGGACAGGACGCAAAGGCGAGCAAAAAAGAAAGAGCGGCGACCGCCACAAACGAACAAAACGCCTCGTAGTCTTCTCAGTTACCGCAATTGATCAGGGTATGCGGATAGCTACGGGCTCAGAATGCCCACTTTCATTTTTTAGCCTGTCTATTGCGGTAACTACATAGATATATTTTTTCCCTTTTTCTGCCGTCGCGTCATCATACGTTGTGTTAGCATCGTACTGGATATGTAATATATGCGACGGATCATTAATATTTACTTCCTCCCTTTCGCCAAACCGGTACAATACATAACCATAAACGGGTTCGTTATCTGCAGCCATCACAGGCGTTTGCCAGGTAAGCGTTATGGTTTTTGCCGAAGTTAAGAACGCTTTAAGCAATTGCGGCGTATGGGGAGCTACAGAATCGAGCCATAACATTGGCGGCGGCAAAGCAGGTAGCTTATAGAAATGCTGCTTTAAAGAATCGGCCAGCCCAAGCGGGTTTTTCTTTAAGGACGCAGCACTGAAGTAAATGCTTCCCTGCACCCGGTAATTGTCGCGGAGATATTTGATCTCGCGGGGAATTTCATTAGCATCCCGGAAGGCCGGCATCCTGCCTTCCACCGCCTGAAAAGGCGCTTGTCCAATATATAAATGGCGGTTGTTCACATTGCTGCTCCACCAGTTCACCATGGTATCAAAGGCGATCAGCTTATCGCATAACGGGCGATATAATTGCGGAGCAATATAGTCTACCCAACCCTCTCTCGCCCACTTCCTTGAGTCGGCGTAGAGCGCGTAGTTTGAGGAAAGACCTTTCGTGTCTGATCCTTCCGGGTTCTGCGATTTATTGGCCCAAACACTAAACGGACTAATGCCGAACTTCATTCTCGGGTTGTGTTTGTGTATACTATCAGCCAGCATTTTAATCAACAGGTCAACGTTGTTGCGCCGCCAGTCGTCAACATTACTAAAACCTGCACCATATTGTTTAAAGGCTGCTTCATCATGGATCACTTCGCCTTTAACAGGATAAGGGTAAAAATAATCATCCATGTGAATGCCGTCTATGTCATAATGCGCCATCACATTCAGAATTACCTTTACAATATATTCCCGCACCTGCGGCAGGGCCGGATTAAATAACTGCTGGCCGCCATAGGTAAAGAACCACTCCGGATGTATTTTGGCAATATGCTGCGGACTTAATTTACTACTGGCCGTATCAACTGTGGCGCGATACGGGTTAAACCACGCATGCAGTTCCATTCCTCTTTTATGGGCCTCGGTTACCGCAAATTCCAGCGGATCATAATAAGGATTAGGTGCCTGCCCCTGCAAGCCGGTAAGCCATTGCGACCAAGGCTCTGTACCCTGCGCATAAAAAGCATCAGCAGCCGGCCTAACTTGCAGAATAACGGCGTTCATACCCAATTGCTGGTTATAATTAAGCAGATCTGTAAGCTCCTGCTTTTGCTGATCAGACGTTTCGCCTGGCTTGGCGGGCCAGTCAACATTTTTTACCGTTGCCACCCAAACGCCGCGAAATTCCCTTTTAAAATCACTGGCATTGGTGCGTGCCGTATCTGTTTGTGCCACAGCTTGATAAAAGACACTGGTAAAAAGAGCAAGCAAATAATATAACTTAGGCATTTCCATGTAGTAGAGCGGCAAATCTATCAATTAAATCGAACAGGTTTCATTGCCGTCAACAAATGTGCCGTTTCGCATACTTGTCATTTGAGTGATTGAAAATTTCCCGCCAGGTATTAAAACATTTTATTTCCATTCTCCTTTTATGTCATTTGAAGCAGCTTAACCCCGGCCGAGTTTATTCCTCAAGTTTCGAAATTATACTCAAACTGAAAAATCGGTCCAAAATCTTTAATGCTTAATATTAAAAACACATTTTATTTTCATATTTGGAAATAAAATAAATACGTTTATCTATACAAAATAACATCGACTTAGATATGCAGGAGTTAGATCCTTCGGTTCAGGAAAAAGTAAACTCATGGCTTCAAGGAGGCTATGACCAAAGCGTAAAACAGGAAATCCAGAAGTTGCTGGATAGCAAGGCGTATACAGAATTAACCGATTCGTTTTACAAAGACGTTGAGTTTGGAACCGGCGGGTTGCGCGGCATCATGGGCCCGGGCACCAATCGTATGAACAAGTATACCATCGGTGCAGCAACCCAGGGATTGGCCAATTATTTGAAAAAAGCATATCCTAATGAGCAGGTAAAAGTTGCTATTGCGCACGATAGCCGCAACAACTCGGATGTTTTTGCCAATATTACTGCTGATGTATTTACAGCCAACGGCATATATGTTTACTTTTTCCAGGCACTGCGCCCAACACCAGAACTTTCATTTGCTATCAGGCAATTGGGATGTAAGAGCGGCGTAATGCTTACTGCATCACACAATCCTAAAGAGTATAACGGCTACAAAGCTTACGGACATGACGGCGGACAGTTTGTATCGCCTGCCGACAAGGAAGTAATGAACGAAGTGGCTGCAATTAAAAGCATCGATGAAATTAAGTTTAAACGTATTGATGCCAATTTTGAATTGATAGGCGAAGAAATTGATGAACTTTATCTCGATAAGATCACCGCATTATCAGTTTCACCTGAGGCCATTAAACGTCAGAAAAACCTGAAGATCGTTTACTCGCCAATACATGGAACCGGTATAACCCTGGTACCAAAGGCGTTAAAGCGCTTTGGTTTTGAAAACGTAATACTGGTTGATGAACAAACTACGCCTGATGGTAACTTCCCAACCGTAGTATACCCTAACCCTGAAGAAAAAGAAGCTTTAACACTGGCTCTTAAAAAGGCACAGGACGTTGATGCCGATCTTGTATTGGCTACCGACCCTGATGCTGACCGCGTAGGTATTGCTGTAAAAAATGACAAGGGCGAGTTTATCCTGTTCAACGGAAACCAGACAGGCAGCTTACTCATCAACTATCTTTTAACAGCGTGGCAGGCAAAAGGCAAATTAACCGGTAATGAATACATTGTGAAAACCATTGTTACCTCATACCTAATTGATGCCATAGCCAAAGAAAAGAATGTTACCTGCTACAACACCTTAACAGGCTTTAAATACATTGGTGAGCTGATGACCAGGTTCGAGGGCCAGAAAACGTTTATCGGCGGCGGCGAAGAAAGCTACGGCTATCTGATTGGCGACTTAGTGCGGGATAAAGATGCTGTTGTATCGAGTGCGTTCATAGCCGAAATGACAGCCTTCTACAAAGATAAGGGCAGCAGTTTGTTCGAAGCGTTAATTGATACCTATCTGCAATACGGCTTCTATAAAGAGAAACTGGTTTCCATAACCAAAAAAGGTAAATCTGGCGCCGAAGAAATTAAAGCGCTGATGGAGAAATTCCGTACCAATCCACCGGCGACCCTTGGCGGTTCAAAAGTTATTGCTTTAAAGGATTACGAAAAACGTATTGAGACCGACTTAAATACTAATACTACCAGCGAGATAGATCTGCCTAAGTCTGATGTACTGCAATTTGTACTTGAAGACGGCAGTATTATATCAGCGCGCCCGTCGGGCACAGAACCTAAGATCAAGTTCTATTGCAGTGTAAAAACTACGCTTCCATCAAAAGAAGCTTATTACGAAACGGATAAGCAACTGGATGAGAAGGTTGACCGGATCATCAGTGGTCTGGGCGTTTAAAACGCGGCTTCATATTAAACAGAAAAGGTCCTGGTAATAATTACCGGGACCTTTTTTGTTAAGCATGTGATTTATTGCGGTAAACAGGCAGAACCTCACTGGATTGGGTTTGCTTTGGTCCTGCCTGCATAATTCAAAGAATTATAACACCGCTGTTTTAAGGTTTAGGAGAATATTAAAAAAAGATGTTTCTCTCTACTGTTCTGTAAAAATAATATTTCAACTAATGCGCGGTGGTGACATGCTATAATATTTTTAACGCCGGACAGAAGAACTTCTTTCTTGCTTACTTTTTTGCGCAGCGTCAAATGCCCATTGCACTATCTGCCTGATTGCTTTCAAAATAGCTTCATTTCCCTCTTCTGAGCGTACGTCAACACCGCAAACGATGTTACCGTTGTGCATAGTGTGTAAAACCGTATAGTAGATGCCACCTACTAACAAAGCACTTATTGCTCTAAAGTTCACATCACTGTCCTCAAAATCCGGATCGGTAAGCTTAAAAATGTTTTGAGCGAACATCTCCCTCACATTATAAATGCTCTTCATCAGTTCACTCTCGCCTGAAAGCTCCCATTGCATCAGGTTTTGCATTTCTTTTTCGGTAGAGAAGAATTTCCATCGGTTCTGAAAAAGCTGAATAAGTAGTTCGGTATTGTTCCCGGAACTCTCCTCAGCTATTACGTCATTAATTTTTGCCGAAAAAACCTTCCAGTAATCTTTCTCAACAATGTATGCTTCCAGGAGTTGATCAACATTATTGAAATACCTGTAAATAAGCTTCTTATCCACTCCGGCACGTTTGGCAATTTTGTTTACACCGATGCCTTCATAGCCTTCTTCTCTGAATATTTCGCCTACAGCTTCTATCAGTTTTTTCTTGGTGAGTTCTTTGTTTCTCATCATTTTAATAGGGTTCAGGTTAAAAGTTGCAATAAAAAACAACTTTTGCAATATTAAGGAACACTATTATTATTAGAAAGAACAATTTTTAATTTTTGTATAATTTAACAAAAACATTATCCACCGCGAAGATGTTCATCAATTACTCAATCTAACGGTCATTAGTTTGAGGGGAAATCAATAGTTTAATTAGGGGAAAGGCCGGATGCAAATCCGGCTTTTTTTGTTTCCGGCAACAGTTAGCCCTTATACATATAGATGGTAAAATCTTCGTCAGAATAGTCATCTTTCAATACTACCTTCGGGCTAAGCGTTTTGCAATAATTAAAAATCCTCTGCGGATTATAAGCAACCAATAGGCCGAGTCCCATTACCCTGCTTAAAAGATTAAAGGCCAGTCCATATTTACTATTATCAAAGAGCTTTTTTATCGCTTTAAAAATAAACTCCCGATCATGGTTATAGTAATTGAGCGATCCGCAAGCTATTACGTAATCGGCGGGTGGTAGTTCATTGCGCATAAAGTCGGCCCTTTGAAAAATTACGTTATCCCGGCCCTTAAAGCGCTCGACGGCTACCTCAAGCAGTTCAGGAATCTGCTCGATGCCGACATACTTCATAGCCGGATAAATGCGCTGCAGGTAAATGCTCAAATCGCCATGGCCGCAGCCTGCATCGAGCACGGTGCAGTTATTTAGGTCGGCTAAATCAACCAGCTCTTTAAATCTGATCAGTTGACTATCCGGCTCGCGCCAGCCCAATGCCCTGTTGCTTTCCTTGCCATGAATACCCATGGCCCTGCGATGATAGCTGAAGATAGCTGCTGTATCAGATATATTTTTCATAAGCGAGCCATTAAGTTAGACATCCGGAATTTGAAAGACAACAGCTACCTGCAAAAAACTAGCAGATTTAACAATTTGATAAAAGCCAGTTCTTAAAAGAAAGCGATGTTAAGGCCAAGGTTTGTTCAATTAAATATATTAACTTCAACATTAAACAAAAGCCATTTCTATTACTTTAAAAAGAGAAGCTGCCGTGGTTTTCAATTTAATGCTATTGATTTATGGTAAATAGAAACGACATTTTCGGCTACCACGCCGACCCACGATATAAAACCGCAGTGGCTTATTTTTCGATGGAATTTGCCATCGATCAATCGCTCAAAATATATAGCGGTGGCCTTGGTTTCCTGGCTGGCTCACATTTGAGAAGCGCCTATCAGCTTAAACAAAATTTGTTGGGTGTTGGCATACTATGGAAATATGGGTATTACGATCAGCAAAGGGACGTAAACGCCCTAATGAAGCCATTTTTTGTAGAGAAAGAATATTCTTTTCTGGAAGATACCGGCATTGTCTTCACCGTACCGGTTCATGATTCGCCGGTACACGTAAAAGCGTATCTTCTAAAGCCTCAGACTTTTGACACGGCTCCCCTATTTTTGCTTAGCACGGATATAAGCGAGAATGATAATCTTTCCAGGACTATTACGCACCGGCTCTATGATCCCAATGAGGCTACGCGGGTAGCACAGAGCATTATTTTGGGTACAGGCGGCGCTATGCTGCTTGAAGCATTGGGCCTGGAGACAGACGTCTATCATATGAACGAAGGGCATGCGGTATCATTAAACTTTTACCTCTACGCCAAATACAAAGACCTGGATGAGGTAAAAAAGCGGGTGGTCTTTACAACCCATACACCAGAAATGGCCGGCAATGAGGAACACTCCTACCCCCTGCTTAATGATATGACCTTCTTTTACCACCTTAAGGAGCATGAGGTAAAATCACTACTGGGCATTGACGGATATCACTTTAACTACACCCTTGCAGCGCTCAAATTTGCCCGCAAAGCTAATGGCGTTTCCAAATTGCATGGCAAGGTTGCCCAGGACATGTGGTGCACCAATGCAGGCATCTGCGATATCACTGCCATTACCAATGCGCAAAATAAGGCATACTGGAAAGATCCGAAGCTGGACAAGGCCATCGCAAAAGATGATGACGAGGCAATTGTCCGCCGAAAAAAACAGATGAAGCGTGACCTCTTTAAAGTAGTGGCCGATCAATGCGGAAAATTATTCGATGAGGATATTTTAACCATAGTTTGGGCGCGCCGCTTCGCAGCCTACAAACGCGCCGACTTGATGATGTACGACTGGCAGCGTTTTATGGACCTGGTAAACAACAAGCAATATCCAGTACAGATAATATGGGCCGGAAAACCTTACCCGGAAGACTTTGGCGCGATAGGGCTCTTTAACCAGATCATGACGCGCGTAAAACCCTTTGCCAATTGCGCAACGCTTACCGGACATGAGCTTGGATTATCGGCCTTACTGAAAAGAGGTTCGGATGTATGGCTTAATAATCCGCGCATGTACCGGGAGGCTTCTGGCACCAGCGGGATGACCGCTGCCATGAACGGCAGTATCAACTTTTCGTTGCCGGATGGCTGGGTACCGGAGTTCGCCAAAGATCTTGAAAACTGTTTCGTGATTGAGCCTGCGGCAGACGACCTTTCTTTCGTGGAAAAGGATCACGTGGAGAATATCAACCTGATGAACACCCTGGAGCAAAAGATATTACCCATGTACTATCAGCAACCGAAAGCCTGGCTGCACATCCTAAAAAACGCCGCGAAACAGATCACTCCTGAGTTTGATTCAGGCCGAATGGCCGACGAATATTACCGCGTAATGTATAATGGCTAAATTGCTAATTATTACTATTACCTCTTATTAACGTAACACAACTGGCAGTGATATAGCACTTGCTTTCACAAGGGGTAAAAGCCCCTATGCAAAGAATGCTCCCTCTTCCCCCCTTTTTCACAAAATTATTGTCGGCCAAAAACTGAGCAGGATTGCACTATTTCAAAATTCACGCTTCAGATCTTTGGGCAGGTAGCTCGACAATTAAATTATTACCCAAGTTATGTGTTATAGTTGCCCCAAGAGGCAAAACATTAAGACATTTTAGTTAAAACAGGCTAATAGCAGCACCTTATTTATAGAAAGTCTAAATATTGCTTAAAAATTACGCTTAATTAGAATCATTATAAGTAATTTTGTACAATCTCTAAGAGCATTGTCACCGGTTGCTGTAAATTAAGGTAAACTTTTTGCAGTATGTGCAAGTGAGTGGGTGGTAAGGTTTGAGGGTTTTAACACTGTATAATGGAAGATAACGATATATTGAATGACTTAGCCAGCCGTGAATACGAGTTTGGCTTTGTTACTGATATTGAAATGGATATTGCTGCTGCCGGCCTTAACGAGGATACGGTAAAGTTTATATCCGGCAAAAAGAATGAACCGCAATGGTTGCTTGACTGGCGCATGAAGGGTCTGGAAGCGTTCCGCAAATCTGAAATGCCTCACTGGCAAAATTTCAAAATGCCGGAAATTGACTTTCAGAAGATCTCTTATTATGCTGCCCCAAAAAAGCAAGCTAAATACAGCAGCCTTGAGGAGGTTGATCCGGAACTGCTCAAAACTTTTGAGAAACTCGGTATCCCTGTTCATGAGCAAAAACAGCTGGCTGGCGTAGCCGTTGATATGGTTTTTGACAGTGTTTCTGTAGCTACCACCTACAAGGAAAAACTTCATGAACTGGGCATCATCTTTTGCTCTATCAGCGAAGCGGTACAAAACCACCCCGATCTGGTAAAACAGTACCTGGGTTCGGTAGTACCTCACTCTGATAACGTATTTGCTGCTTTAAATACAGCTGTGTTCTCAGACGGCTCATTCGTATATATTCCAAAAGGCGTACGTTGCCCTATGGAGCTTTCTACTTACTTCCGTATCAATGCCGAAAATACCGGCCAGTTTGAACGTACGCTCATCATTGCTGATGAAGGTAGTTACGTGAGCTACCTTGAAGGTTGTACAGCACCTCAGCGTGATGAGAATCAGCTGCATGCTGCGGTTGTAGAGCTTATCGCTCTTAAAGACGCCGAGATCAAATACTCAACCGTACAAAACTGGTATCCTGGTGATAAAGAAGGTAACGGCGGTATCTACAACTTCGTAACCAAACGCGGCGCTTGTCGCGGCGATCGTGCAAAGATCTCCTGGACGCAGGTTGAAACCGGTTCTTCCATTACCTGGAAGTATCCAAGTGTATTGCTGCAAGGCAATGATTCTGTAGGCGAGTTTTACTCAGTAGCGGTAACCAACAACTTCCAGATAGCTGATACAGGTACTAAAATGGTACACATCGGCGCCAATACCCGCAGCCGTATCATTTCAAAAGGTATTTCTGCAGGTCAGGGTCAGAACAGCTACCGTGGATTGGTTGCTATGGGCAGCAAAGCGGATAATGCCCGTAACTTTACTCAGTGCGACTCGTTGCTGATTGGTAACAAATGCGGAGCCCATACCTTCCCTTATATCGACTCCAAAAATAACAGCGCCACTATAGAACACGAGGCTACCACCTCAAAAATTGGCGAGGACCAGATATTTTACCTCAACCAGCGCGGTATTGACACCGAGCAGGCAGTAGCGCTTATTGTAAATGGATACGCCCGTGAAGTATTAAACCAGCTCCCAATGGAGTTTGCGGTAGAGGCCCAAAAATTATTATCACTCACGCTGGAAGGAAGCGTTGGTTAACATTAACAATCTCATTGAAGATTATTTTCAGATAAAGAACAAGTTATAATATGCTATCGATAAAAAACCTGCAGGCAGGTGTTGAAGGTAAACAGATTTTAAAAGGAATTAACCTCGAAGTTAAAGCAGGTGAAGTTCATGCCATTATGGGACCTAACGGTTCTGGCAAAAGCTCCCTGGCTTCTGTACTTGCAGGACGCGAAAATTATGAAGTAACAGGCGGCGAAGTAGATTTTGACGGTAAGGACCTCATCGAAATGAGTCCGGAAGACCGTGCGCGCGAAGGTCTGTTCCTGGCGTTCCAGTACCCTGTTGAAATTCCGGGTGTTTCTAACATCAACTTCCTAAAGACTGCTTTAAGCGAGATCAGGAAATACCGTGGTTTACCAGAACTATCAGCCAAAGAGTTTTTACAACTGGTTAAAGACAAACAAAAACTGGTTGAATTCGAAGCAAAATTAGCTAACCGTTCTTTGAACGAAGGTTTCTCCGGTGGTGAGAAAAAACGTAACGAGGTGTTTCAGTTAGCTATGCTAGAACCGAAATTGTCTATTCTTGACGAAACGGATTCCGGTTTGGACATCGACGCCTTGCGTATCGTTTCGAACGGTATAAACAAACTTCGTTCTGAAAATAATGCCTTCATCATTATAACTCACTACCAGCGTCTGCTGGATTACATCGTTCCGGACTTTGTACACGTTTTGTACAATGGTCAGATCGTACGTTCGGGCACAAAAGAACTTGCGCTTGAACTGGAAGAAAAAGGTTACGACTGGTTGAAACAGGAGTATCATTTAAGTGAATCGTCTAACCAATAATACGCTATGATTCGTCAGGAAACAGCTTCCGCATCTTTATATAACAGGCTGGTTGATGAATTTGAATCACAGCATCATCTTACTGCTGCTCAAACTCCCGACCGTTCTGATCAAATAAGGACGCAAGCTTTTGAAATATTTAAACAAAAGGGATTCCCTACAGTAAGAGATGAGGAATGGCGTTTTACCAGCCTCGTACCTTACCTTAAAGGAAACTTTAGCCTTGAACCCGCCGAAGTAACCAAAGAACAACTGCAGGAAATGATAGCCCAGTCACGCATAGCGGGACTTGATGCTTATCTGATCGTCTTGGTGAACGGACATATCCACTTCGGTTTGTCAGAACTGCCATCTGAAGATTTTGTTGTAGTTGACTCAACCCGCGACATTTCTGGTAATGCCGATTTTACCGAAACGCTGTACAAAAGTATGGGTATAGGCAGCAGCTTGGTTGCGCTTAACTCAGCTCTGTTTGATAACGGCTTCTACCTGCAGGTAAAACGCAATGCGGTTTTAGATAAGCCATTGCACATTTTACACCTGTATACCGCCAATAAAGAAACTTTCTTCCAGCCACGGCATTATATCCTGGTTAATAGCGGCGCTAAAGCCGAAATTCTGGAAACTTCGCTGGTTTGGAAAGATAACGGTTCCATACTGGTTAATAGCGTAACGGAGGTTGTGGTAAAGTCAAATGCATGGCTTACCCAATACCAACTGCAAAACCAGCAAAGTGGCGAACGTTGGTTGCAACACAGCCGGATAACGCAGGAGCGTGACAGCCGTTATGATAGTTATACCATCAGCCTTCCCGGTGCAGACCTGATCCGCAATAACCTTGATGCTATTCTGGACGGGCCCAATACCGAGACTCACTTGTATGGTCTTTATCTTACAGGCGGCAATCAGCTTACTGATAACCATACGCTTATTCATCATAAACATCCAAACTGCCAGAGTAACGAGGTTTACAAAGGCGTTTTGATGGATGCTTCTCGTGCGGTATTTAACGGGAAGGTTTTTGTTGATCCTGAGGCACAGAAGACTAACGGTTTTCAGCAAAATAACAATCTTTTGCTGAGCGATAAGGCGCAGGTGCATGCCAAGCCACAGTTAGAGATCTATGCAGACGATGTACGTTGCAGCCACGGCTGTACCGTTGGGCAATTTAGTCCGGAGTCGTTGTTTTATCTCCGCTCAAGAGGCATTGGTGAAAACGAGGCCAAAAAACTACTGGTTGAAGCGTTTTTGTTTGATGTAACGGATAATATCAGCAATGAGGTTATCCAAAATCACGTTAAACAACTGATTTACCAGAAACTGGACCACACACCAGTCATTTTAAACGAACAATAACATGGTTGCAGAACTGAACATAGAAAAGATCAGGAAAGATTTTCCGATACTGAACACCACGGTATACGGTAAAAAGCTTGTTTACCTTGATAATGCAGCTACTTCGCAAAAGCCACAGCAGGTTATTGATGCGCTGGATACCTATTACAAAGAGTATAACAGCAATGTGCACCGTGGGGTGCATCATTTGAGCCAGCGCGCTACTAATGCCTACGAAGCTTCGCGCGTTAAGATTGCACAACACATTAATGCCGCACACAGCCACGAAGTTATCTTTACCCGTGGCACTACAGAAGGCATTAACCTGGTTGCAGCTTGCTTTGGTAAAAAGTATCTTAATCCTGGCGACTATGTTCTGGTTTCAGCAATGGAACACCACTCCAACATTGTGCCCTGGCAAATGATTGCCGAAGAAAAAGGCGCTGGTTTAAAGGTGATCCCCATGGATAAGAACGGAGTTCTGCAGATTGATACTTTACCGGCCCTGCTGGAAAATGTAAAGATCGTCGCCGTAAATTATATATCAAATTCATTGGGTTCTGTAAACCCGATCCGCGAGATCATTGCCATGGCTCATGAACGGGATATCCCGGTGCTGATTGATGCGGCGCAAGCCGTTCCGCACATGAAGGTTGACGTACAGGAGCTTGATGTAGATTTTCTTGCCTTCTCAGGCCATAAAGTTTACGGCCCAACCGGTATTGGTGTGTTGTATGGTAAAACCAAGTGGTTAGATGATCTGCCCCCCTATCAAGGCGGCGGCGATATGATCAAGACCGTAACATTTGCAAAAACTACCTATAACGAGCCGCCATTTAAGTTTGAAGCAGGTACACCTGATATTTCTGGCGCCGTTGGCTTAGCCGCTGCATTAGATTATATCAATGAAATTGGCCTGGAGAACATTGCCCAGCACGAGCATGAACTTATTAAATATGCCGAAGAAAAACTGGCTGCTATTGAAGGCTTCCGATTTATAGGCAACTCGCCCAACCGCGCCGGTGCGATATCCTTCATGATAGAAGGCCTCCATCCGTTTGACGTTGGTGAATTGCTGGACAAACAAGGTATCGCCGTTCGTACAGGTCACCATTGTACCGAGCCCGTGATGGATTTCTTTGGTATACCAGGTACCATAAGAGCATCGTTTGCATTCTATAATACGTTTGAAGAGATAGATACACTGGTAGCAGCGCTTAAAAAAGCTATTACCATTTTAAAGTGATTTGATTTACGAGGGACGAATTACGATTTTAATTGAATTCTTTAATCAACTTAAAATTCGAAATCGAAAATCCGAACTCCGAAATAAAAGCAATGACAATAAACGAGATACAGGAAGAACTTATTGAAGAGTTTGAACTCTTTCCCGACTGGATGGATAAATATGAAGAAATTGTCCAGATGGGTAAGGATCTGCCTTTGATCGACGAAAAATATAAAACGGACGATAACCTGATTAAAGGTTGCCAGTCTAAAGTATGGCTGCATGCCGACTTTGAGGGCGGTAAGGTTTATTTTACTGCCGATAGCGACGCTATCATCACCCGCGGACTGATCAGTATGATGATCCGTGTTTTATCAGGTCATTCTCCGAAAGAAATTGCGAGCGCCGATCTTTATTTTCTCAAGGCGGTAGGATTAAACGACCATTTGTCGCCTACTCGCTCTAATGGTCTGCTCTCCATGGTTAAACAAATGAAGTTGTACGCGCTTGCGTTCCAAACGCAGGAGCAAAATAGTTAAGTGTTATGGCAGACGCAGCTTTATTAAGAGACCAGGTTGAAGAAACACTCCGGACCATCTATGACCCGGAGATTCCTGTTAACATCTTTGAGCTGGGACTGATCTACAAGATCAATATATTACCTGAAGATCATGTACAGATCTATATGACCCTCACGGCGCCGGCCTGTCCTGCTGCCGGCCAGATTCTGCAGGAAGTGGAAGACAAGGTCAAAGCCATTCCAGATGTAAAATCGGCAGAGGTACGCCTCACGTTTGAACCACCTTGGGATAAAGAGATGATGAGTGACGAGGCCAAGCTGGAGTTAGGCTGGTTATAATTTTTGCTTTGTTTAAAAACCAAGACTCGCTATAGCCTGTATATTGAGCCATCTTACATCTGCAACACCTGCATCTCTGGGTTGTAAACCTTTGTACCCAAGCTTAATTAACAGACTACCTATAGGAGTGCGCCTCCGTTAAGAGGCGTTAGAAAAAAGTACACCGGCATTCTTTGTCGCTATTATCTAACTAAAGGGGCTCAAAAGCATTTACTTTCTAAAAACACTTATACTAACATATTTCTGTTGGCCGGTCTTTGCTTGGGATCTTTATAAATATTTGTCGCGGTTGGGAAAACAGAATAGGATTAGCGTTTATTAAACTAATAGCAATATTTGCGAAATTTTATTTCGCAAATATTAAAAAAAGATGCAGAAGTTTGCCAGCACTAGATAAAAATATAGTTTTGGATAAAATCTCGTCCCCTACTTACCTTATTCAACGCATCTTCAGATGACTTTAAGTCGTATTCTTTTCATTTTGTTAGCTGTTCCTTTAATTACATACGGCAGGCAGAAAGATATTACCTCTATAAAAGACACAACCGGTAGGGTATCAGTTAAAGATTACGACCGGCTAATCAGTCGTTACCGCTACGATAAGCCCGACTCTGCAACATGGTTTGCCAACAAAGGAATGGCCCTTGCAAAACAAACTAAAGATACCATAGGCATTGCCATGATGCTGAACCAGATAGGAATGATTGAGGACAACCAGGGCCAATTTCAGCAATCAAGGCCGAAATATCTTAAAGCCAGGGACCTTTACGCCAAAGTACATAATCTGAAAGGTGTTGCAGCGGTAACTATCAGATTAGGTGTGGTTGAATTACGAAAAGGCAATTATGACAAAGCCATAGGCTATTTCCTGGAAGCCTTAAAGGTGAGCGAACAAATCCATGATGCTAAAGGCATTATGGAGGGATATATCACCCTGGGCGAAGGTTACATGGGTCAGCGTAAATACAAAATAGCCATCATGTACCTTACCAAGGCCGAAGCCATTAACAATACCATCCCCTTTTCAAATTTAACCCTTAATCTGTATAATGATTTTGGTGTATCATACCGAGACATACAGCAGTATGACACCGCGATAAGCTATTTCAACAAAGGCATTGCGCTGAGTGATAAACCGCAGTATCAAGGATTAAATATTACTATTACCAACAACCTGGCTTCGGTATATGCCAAGCTGGGCCAGAGAGACCGCTCTATCGAGCTTCAAAAAACGGCGCTGGCTAAGGCTATCGCCATCAAAAATTACCTGCGTACGTTTCAAACGTTAACCGGCCTGGCTGCAACTTATGGCAAGAGTAATCCGAAAGAGGCCTTAAACTATTACCAACGCGCCCTTGACTTGGTAAAGCCCAAGGGAGCTCAAAAACAGGTTATCGAGATATTGCAACAGATGGCTACCTTGTATGCCTCTCAGCATCAATATGAAAAGGCTTTTGAGACGAAAGATAAAGAGTATACCCTGGCCGACAGTTTCTTTTATAAAGACATGTCGAAACAGATTGCCAGCTTACAAGCCGCCTATGAACTGCATCAATCACAGGCCAAGTTAAACGAGTTAAAGTATATTAATGCCCAACAGCGGCTGGAACGCCGTATCTTGTTCAGCATTATCACAGCTACTATTTTATTGCTGATGGTAGTAGGTTTCTATTATTTCCGCAGCCGGGAGTTTAATTTGAAGCTCAACAAGATCAATGCCGAGCTTAAAGAAAGTAACATCGTAAAAGACAAACTATTTTCGGTACTGGGCCATGATCTCCGCTCCCCCTTCGCATCGGTTATTGATATGCTGGAACTCATTAATGACGAAGACATTTCCGCGGAAGATAAGAACGAAATGATCGGCAAACTGGCAAAAACCAGTAAGGCCTCATTAGAAATATTAAACAATCTGCTGCGATGGGGGCAAATGCAAATTAAAGGTGTAAGGCTCAACACAGCAGACTTGCAGCCTCGCTACATTATTGAACGCAACATTGCCATGCTCGCTGACGCCGCCGACAAAAAGTCGATTAGCGTGAAGGATGAGGTGGGTGATGACATCTATATTTCTGCCGATCCTGATCATTTCGAATTTGTGGTAAGAAACTTGTTATCTAACGCGATTAAATTTACTCCCAACGGCGGCATTGTTACCATTGGTGCTCATAGCGATGGCAGCGCAGGCCGCATCAAGTTTTCTGTACAGGATACAGGTGTAGGTATTCCCGAGGAAAAGCTGGAAAGCATCTTCAAGATCAACAACATCAGTACCGACGGCACCAATGACGAAAAAGGGACAAGCCTCGGCTTGGTCATCTGCCGTGAATTTATTGAAGCAAATGACGGCACCATCCTGGCTAAAAGTCAGCCGGGGAAAGGTTCTGAATTTATTTTTACCTTAAAGCGCGCAAGGCATCTGCAAAACGGAGAGTCGAAATAAAATTAAATTTCACAAATTGCAGATAGGCAAACAAATAAGGAAGAAAAGTTATGGCGAAGTTTTTTGACAGCATGCAACAGCAGCACATTGATTTCATCAATCATCAAAAAATATTTTTTGTTGCTTCTGCTCCCATGAGTATTGACGGTCATGTCAACCTCTCGCCCAAAGGGCTGGACAGTTTCAGGGTGCTGAATAATAACAAAGTGGCGTACATGGACATTATCGGCAGTGGCAATGAGACCTCTGCTCATTTGATTGAAAATGGCCGCATCACCTTAATGTTTTGTGCGTTTGATGGGCCGCCCAACATTCTAAGACTATACGGCACCGGCTACGCGGTTCTGCCGGGGCACGACGAATGGGAACAGCTTGCATCTCTTTTTAAACTCCGCCTTTCCACCAGACAGATCATTGTTGCACAAATAAACAAAGTTCAAACCTCATGCGGCTTTGGCGTGCCTTTATACGAATATACGGGCGAGCGGGACCATGCCGACAAGTGGGCACAAAGCAAAGGCGAAGAAGGACTGGAAGCGTACAAAGCGGAAAAGAACCGCATCAGCATGGATGGGCTGCCAACCTCTTTATACTAAATTACAGTAACAAGCTGTCTATCCGGTGGGCATGCACCATTTGCAACTCATCAGACCAGGCAAAGACTGTGAAATGACCGTCCTGGGAGGCAACCATAGCCTGGCCGGCGCGCTGATCATATACAAACTGAGCTGCTGCCATATGTCGGGTACCACCGTTCTGGGCAGGGTGCATCATTACAGGCGTGCTATCTACAATAGGCTCCGTCATAATAATTTGTTCAACCTGTGCTCCGCCTGTAGCTCTGGTAATCTTGGCGCCAAAGGCCAGTAATTCATGTTCGGTATTAATAACGGTTGCGCCGTCTACGGCAGTAAATCCCCCAACCAGGTCTATAGCACGACGCAGGGCATCTTGCCAATAAGGCTTTGTCCGTTCCTCGGGGTCCATCCTGATCAGATCCGCTAGTCCGCAATAAGCAGGTACCACGGGATAAGACACCGGGTGTATCACCGAAGCACGCCATGTTGAAGACTGAGCCGGTACAATAAGCACTATTCCACCTCGTCCATGAGCGCGCATAGAGGCGGCCAGTTCAACCAGCACGTTTACAGAATCGCCTAAAAAGGTGGGTAAGGGCATACCTAATAACGAGGTAAGCAAAGCCGGACAGTCGGTAAGGCTGCTGCTGATCTCATCTACGATCTTTATCTCATCGCCCTTCAAAATGGCGATATTAACAAACTTGCCAAACCCATCTGTACGGCGGTGTTTAATAACCAGCAGACCTGGCTCAATCACCTCGCACACAAAACATATACCCGGAATAATATGAGTAGTGCCCCATACATAGAGTGTATCATCTTCATACCATACGCCTAAGTGTATACCGGCCCGCTCTACGGCAGGCGCAAGTTTAACCAGATTGTGCGGCGTAAACCTTAGGCGCTGCTCAAAAATCATGGGAGTACCCGCCGCTTCTGGTGGCAGCAAGGCAATTGAAATTTTTGGTGAATGCCCTTCCTCGCGGCGTAAGCTTGCCCAAAAAGCCGTATCAATAACAGCCTCAATCACATAAGCCGGCGGTTTAACGGCCAGGTTTCTTATGCCGAGCCGCTGCGCTGCTTCAATATGATCAGCAAAATGACTTTCTATAGTTGAGGCCACTATACGCGCGGCCAGGTAGGTAGGTTCAGACAGCATTACAATATTATCCCCGGCTGTATGCCTTGAGATGTTTCATCAAATTTATTTTTTTATCAGGAGTTAAGGTAAGGGAAAGCGATAATTTTTTGACTCCTTGATTTTTTATTAAAGATTACCAATCAGTTAAAACTTTTTTTTAACCCGAAGGCAACTTAGCGGGGTATGTGAGCGTTAAAATATCGGGTAAGGTTACAAATCTTACCTATTGTGATAAGGTTTAGGTTGAATGTCCTCGGGCAGCGAGTGTCCGGGGCTTCTTTTTTGGCGGTAACCTTATTGTAACTCTTCATCGGGCAGGTGATCGTCGTCTTCCGGATCGGGCTCGCGCAGGTCGTCCCCTACTCTGATCTCGTTCAGATCATTTTCTGCTTCTGCATCGTCGTCAAAAGCTTCGTCCAGATCATCATCTAAATCTTCGTCATCATCGCTGTAATCACCATCGTACTGGTCAAAATCGTCAGGATAACGAGAGGTTGTGGAGTATGCAGAAAGCTGTTCCTGCATCTCAGTTGCTTCTAAAAATGTTAAAATCATAGGTATCAAGTTTTAGTGTCAGTTATCTTCAATCAAGCAAAGCGTCGTCCAGTTCGTTATCCCTGTCCATTCGTGCGCCCTCATCATCCAGATCGTCGCGCCTCAGTACATCATGCTGCATTCCCCAATTGCCGCCTTCATCTTCGTTCGGCCCAGGGTCTTTCGCCACATTATCCGTATCCCCGTCTTCGTCCGGGCCGATCATCAACCACACCATATCTTCAGGCCTTTGCCGGGTAAAATCCATCTGCATCATCATTTTAATTACAAACAGTGATACCGGGTTAATGTTGAGTTAATTTAAATAAAATTGCTCGTTCCAGTTAATTTAACACGTATTATTTTTGTGAATTTTCTACATTCCCCTTCACCCGCAGCAACCGGAAATGTATTAAAACACAAAAGCAACCCATCGCGGGTTGCTTTTGTGCTCTTTTTTAACTTATTGCGTTCTATTGTTATTTAGCTGGTTCGGCCTGCATCATTTCCATCTCATCTGCACTCGGACCATAAGGGCCAGGGATTGGCACATTCAACAGCCTTAAAAATACGCCTAATTGCGCCCGGTGGTGGATCAGCTGAGACAAAGACAAACGTAACACCTCGGCCTTATTATCCTTTATCCAAACCTGGTCGCCATAACGCATGGTCCATGTTCTTTCAAGCTCTTCTTCACTTGCGTTTTGAAGGCTTTTAATGCCTTTAGCCAGGCTTTCATCAAAAGCCTTGAGCAGATCTTCATTGCTCTTTACCGGGGCCGGTGCAGGATCGTTCTCACCGAGCACAAGCTCATCATGATCCAGTACCATTTCAACCCATCCCGGAATTTCAGCCACGTGGGCGGCCAGGCGAACCAGGCTCATGCTTTTGGGGTGTGGTTGCCATTCAAACTTGTCATCTGGCACCAGTCCTAACATTTTGCGGGTTACAGGTGCTTCCTTTTCTAATTGATTTAAGAAATACTGAATAAGTGTCATAGCTTTCATGATTTTGTTTAATCAAAGTAACTACCCGTTAATGACAACCCTATGTCAGCAGTAAAACCAGAAAAATCTTTTTTGTGATTTTTTTTGTTTCATCAGTATCGCTAACCCAAAAACCACTATGAAGCAAGGCAAGACTACACCCGTTTTCCCAACCCATATTAAGCCGATGCTGGCTACGCTGACCGATGAACCGTTTGACGATCCGGACTGGACCTACGAAGTAAAATGGGATGGCTACCGTGCCCTGGCCTTTATTAATGGCAAGGAGGTAGAGCTACAGTCGCGCAACAGCAAATCATTTAATGAGAAGTTTTATCCCATAAGAGATACATTAGCCAACTGGAACACGCAGATGATTTTGGACGGCGAGATTGTGGTATTGAACGACAAAGGTTTTTCAGACTTTGGCAAATTGCAAACCTGGCGCAGCGAGGCAGATGGAGAACTGGTGTATTATGTGTTTGACCTGCTTTGGTTAGATGGTTCGGATCTGATCAACCTGCCGCTGCACCAGCGCCAGGCTCTCCTTGAAAAAACACTGCCTGCGGAAGATAACATCCGCATGAGCAAGATCTTCAAAGCCACAGGCCGCGAATCGTTCGAAGTAGCACAAAAACTTGGATTAGAGGGCATCATCGCCAAAAAGGCGGACAGCATTTATCAGCCTGATGTGCGATCAAAAGAATGGCTCAAAATAAAAACGGAAATGCGCCAGGAAGTGGTCATTGGCGGTTATACCAAGAATGAAAATACCAGCAAACTATTCAGCGCACTATTGGTGGGTTGGTTTGATGAGGGCATTCTGCGGTACTCGGGGCCGGTGGGTACCGGCTTTGATACCAAAACACAAAAGCTACTCCTGGAAAAATTTGAATCGCTAAAAACCGATACCTGTCCATTCAGTACCATACCAGAATATAATAAACCATCCCGGTTTCGGCCTCACCCGCCCAAGGCCGAAGTGACATGGCTAAGGCCCCAACTGGTTGCCGAGGTGAGCTACCGCACCATCTCGCCCGATGGGGTGATGCGGCAGCCCTCATTCAAAGGCCTGCGTACCGATAAAGAGCCAAGCGAGGTACTGCGTGAACGGGCGGAACATAGCGATGTGCTACTTAAAGATCAGGCCGATAAAACCACCGAAAAGATCATTATTCCTCCAGGCAGCAAAACGCGTAAAAGTTTATTGAACCCCAAAGATGAAACGCAGGTACGCAACATTGGCGGCCACGACCTTAAGTTCACCAATTTGAGTAAGATATTCTGGCCAGAGGAAAGGCTCACCAAAAGAGATATGCTCAACTATTATTACCAGGTGGTGCCATTTATGCTGCCTTATATGACTGGTCGTCCGCAAACGCTTAACCGCTTTCCAAACGGTATCAATGGCAAAAGTTTTTACCAAAAGGATGTTACCGGCAAGGTACCCGGTTGGCTCAATACCTTTTCGTATTACAGCGAGGCTGATGAACGCGAGAAGCATTTTCTGGTTTGCACCGATGAAGCCAGCCTGTTATTTATTGCTTCACTGGGCTGTATTGAAATGAACCCATGGAGCAGCAGAACCGACAAACCCGATCATCCCGACTGGTGCATTATTGACCTCGACCCCGATAACAACCCATTTGAACAGGTGATAGAAACGGCGCAGGTAGTAAAGAAAGTTTTTGATGCTATTGACGTACCCTGCTATTGCAAAACCTCAGGATCAACGGGTATACACATTTATGTGCCACTCGCGGCAAAATATACTTACGAGCAGTCGAAAGAATTTGGGAGGGTAATTGCCAAAATTGTACACAAAGAATTGCCGGTTTACACGAGCATCGAACGCAAAACTGCTGACAGAAAAGGAAAGCTTTATATTGATTTTCTGCAGAACCGGCCCCAGGCCACTATCGCAGGTCCTTATTCCCTGAGGCCCAAACCGCGGGCTACGGTATCTATGCCCCTTCACTGGGACGAAGTTAAGCCTGGCCTGCAAATTAAAGATTTCAACCTGCTTAACGCTATAGCACGGCTGCACACAGAAGGCGATTTATTTAAGGGCGTACTTGGGCAGGGTATCAATATGAAACATGCCTTAAAGAAAGCAGAGGACCTGTTTCATATCACGGCCAATCTGGAACCCATTGTCTAAAAACAACAAGGCCCTCTCCTTTCGGAAAGGGCCATCCCAACCCACACACTATTAAACTATTTAATTTAAACTGATCAGCTTTTTACCTTTTACCAACAACTTCATCTGTTGTCTTTTTAGCGAGATGAAAGCATTAGTCTTGGAGTCTTCGTCAATACGGAAACGATAGCCCGCCAGTATATCCTGGTAAGATACTACACCTACAACCTTTTGGTCTGCCGGGGAAATTACAGGCAGCACTTCCGTTTGTTGTGCCGACATTACCTCCACCGCCTTTTTCAAGGTATCGTCATCTCTTACATAAGATTTTCCAATTGAAGCAAGTTGTCCCAGCGGCGTAGTGGGTGCAATATTCCGCTGTGTAAACAGATCGGTTAATTTAACCGTACCTGCAAACATGCCGTTTCCATCAATAACCACCAGGTGATTTGATTTAGGTGGATTAGCAGCTAACCACTCCTTCACGTCTTCAATCGGGTTATCTGCACTTAAAACAATTGAATCGTCTTTTACAATTTGCCCGATACGCAGTTTTGATAAGATATCCGGTTCATAAGAATCTGGCGTGATCACACCACGACGGGCAATTTTTTCTGTCATGATGGTATTTTCCATCAGAAAGAAAGAGATAAGATACGATGCTGTACAAGCGCCGAGCAATGGTAACAAAGCGTGTGATTGCAGGGTAGCTTCCAAAGCAAAGGCTATACTGGTTAGGTAAGCCCGTGAAGCACCGGCAAACATAGCCGACATACCAATTAATGCTGCCATTGGCACACTGATACCAACTTGTGGCATTGTAGCCTGAAGAATAATACCGATAACTGCGCCAGCTGCACCGCCCATAGTTAAAAGCGGTGCAAGCGTACCGCCTGAGGTACCGCTACCCAATGCAATGGCCCACGAAATAAATTTCATTACCAGCAACGTAAGCACTACCGTGAGGGTCATTTTGCCGGAAAGGATATTGGTAATATTATCATAACCAACACCGATAGTATGCGGCGCAAAATAACCAACAACACCAACAGCCAGACCGCCTATTGCGGGCCACCACATCCAGTGGATAGGCAGCTCTTCAAAAGTATCTTCAATAAAATAAACAAGCTTGGTTATACCGATAGACAAGAAACCTACCACTATACCTATACCGCTATATATGGCTAAGGCAAGGTTTGAAGGCGTTTCAACATCAGGCATAGGAAATACCGGGCCAGACTCAAATAACAAATGATGTCCTGCTGCACCGGTAATACAGGCAAGCGCCACCGGTAATATCGCTTTAGGCGAAAATTCAAAAAGTAAAAGCTCTATAGCCAGGAAAACCGCTGCTATTGGCGTACCAAATATGGCAGCCATACCGGCGGTAGCACCTGCTGCAAGAATAATTTTCCGCTCTGCCGCCGTTATTTTAAACAACTGTCCCAAGGTAGAACCTAATGCACCCCCCGTTGCAATAATTGGACCTTCGGCACCAAAAGGACCACCGGTACCAATCGCAATCGCTGATGACAATGGCTTTAAATAAGTTATAGAAGGCTTAATACGGCTTTCATTAGTAAGGATCTGCTCCATAGCCTCCGGAATACCGTGCCCACGGATAGCTTTAGAACCATATAGGGCCATCAAACCAACTACTAATCCACCGATGGCGGGTATTACGATAACCCATAAGCCCAGGTGGTTGTCAGCGGGGCTATGAAAGCGGCCGGTAAACTCGCCGAAAAATGAAATATTAGTAACAAGGTTAATGAGATAAACCAAAAAACGGGCAATAAAAGATATTGCTGCCGCCACGGTAACAGCGAGTGCCGAAATTTTAAGGATGCGGCTTTTGAGATAAAAATTTCTTTTACCGCCGGGTTCGGCTTCTTCTAAAATAGATAACGTAGGGGAAACAGGTATTCCGTTATGATGTATTGCTTTTTCCATTGCGATGCAAAAATATGATTTAAATCATATTTTTAATAATTTTAAAGTCAAAAACTATAAGAAAAACATTATACATACAACAGCGCAACAAAATTTACGCTGGCGATTACGGATAATGTTACTATACTTGCACATTACGTATTTATGAGGAATAGCGAAAATTGCTGCGATCTGAACACCTGTTTTTTGTGCCGTTTAAGTATTAGGGACTGGCTGCCGGCTATTGAGGTGCATAAAAAGAATATAACGGTAAAAAAGGGTGAACAGATACTTAAAGAAGGAGAACCTTTAAAAGGAATTTTCTTTGTGTATAGCGGCATACTCAAAATTCACAAAAAATGGGACGACGAAAAGGAACTTATCCTAAGGTTTGCCAAAAAAGGTGACATTGTAGGTTACCTGGGTTTGGGTAAAACGCCTTATTACCCCATCACGGCTACAGCTCTTGAAGCCAGTACGCTCTGTTTTGTGGATATGGAATTCTTTGAATCGACACTGAAAGTTAATACCGACGTTACTTATGAAATGCTGATGTTCTTTGCAGCCGAACTGCAGGAATCGGAAAAAAGGATGCGCAACCTGGCGCACATGCCTGTAAAAGGTCGCGCAGCACAGGCCCTGCTTTCACTAAAAAAACAGTTTGGTGTTGATGCCGACGGATATGTGAACGTTGACCTGAACCGGCAGGATATCGCCTCATACACCGGCTCTACGTATGAAACACTTTTCAGGATGATCAATGAAATGCTTAAGGACGATCTGATTGCCGTAAATGGTAAAAGGTTTCTGCTAAAAAATGAACCGGCACTACTTAAGCTTACAGAAGAAGATCACGTTACCGGCGTTTAAGACGCAGGCAGTGTAAACCAAAAAGTAGAGCCTTCGCCTTCCCTACTGGTTACCCCCATTTCGCCTCCGTGCTGCTTCACAATCTCATGCGATATAAAAAGCCCCAGGCCCAACCCCGAAAACTGCTGTGAGGTTTTCTCCACTCTAAAGAAACGGTCAAAAACCAGGGACAGCTTCTCCTGCGGGATGCCGATACCGAAATCTGTTACAGAAATCTTCACCCAGGACGGCAATTGCTCAATCTTTATAACTATCCGATCACTATCCGGCGAATATTTACCGGCATTGGAAATAAGGTTCTCCATTACCTGTTCCAGACGATGCCTGTCGCCCTCTACCATTACATCGCAACTACCTTCAACACTTATATGATGTTTTTCTGGCAAAAGGTGCTGCTCATTAAAGCTGTTAACCAATTCATTCATATCCACAGGCACCATATTAAGCACCATTTTACCTGCTTGTATCTTAGTTACATCCAGCAGATCATTAATGAGCGTGGTAAGCTTATTAACCTGCCGGTTGGCTTTGGCGGCAAAGTTGATAAAGTTCTGATCACCATTGGCTTCGAGCATTTTGCTTAAAATCTGCAAATAGGCCTTCATACTGGTGATGGGCGTTTTCAACTCGTGGCTGGCAATGCTTAAAAATTCATCTTTTTGGCTTTGCAAATGCTTTTGTTCGGTAATGTCTGCCAGTGCGCCGATGTAGCCCTTAAAATTTAATTGCGGGTCATATTGCGGATTGCCTGTACATACCACATAACGCTCATTACCATATCTGTCTTTTATCCTGAATTCGCACTCATGCAGCGTTCTCAATTCAAAATCATGATCGAATATCTGCTTCACCCGCTCCTGATCCTCGGGCACAATTGCCTGGCGCCATCCGTTGCCAAGATGCCATTCCAGCGGCATTCCGGTCCAGTTGGCCCAGATCTGGTTAACGTAAGTGATGTTACCCTCAACATCTGTCATCCACAATGCTGCGGGAGCAGCCGTTGTAATATCCCTGAATAGCTGTTCACTATCTGCAAGCGCTTTTTGAGTAGCCAATTCGGGCCGAAGATCACGCGCGACAGTTGCAATGCCGACAGCTTTGCCGGTAACAGCGTCATTAATCACGAAGATATTAGCAAAGCAAACTATCGTTTCATCAAACAACAAGTGCCGGTACCGCAACGTGCCAGACCATCGTCCCCAATCATCCAGTACATCTTTTACTTCCGTTGCAAATACGGCCTTATCTTCTTCGCTCAAAATATCAGTATAAGGTATAGGTTCCTTGCAGGTAGCCCCTAACAGGTCCTGCCCGGCCTTATTAATGTAGAAGAGGTTATTGTTAAGATCAGCAACGGCGATAAGGTCGTCGGTATTTTCAATCAATGCAAGGAGCTTTCGTTGTTCCAGCTGCGCTTCAATTTCGGGCCGCAGGTCGCGGAGCGTAGCGCCCCGGCCAATCACACTGCCACTAATGGGATCATTAATACTGATGAAATTTGCAATCACCGGAATATCTTCAGCCGTAGTGGCGTGTTTCAATGTCAAGTTACCGGCCCAACTCCCGTGCTCCGCAACGGCAGGCCACACATTGTCCCGCACCCATTCAAATTCATTCGCAGGATAAAAATCGGGGACTCTTAAACCAGTGCGCTCCTTAAAACCCAGCAAACGCTGGCAAGCTTCATTAATGTAAATTACCTCCGCATCCAGATCAGCAACGGCCATAGCATCGGCGCTATTTTCAACCAGGGCCAACAACTTTTCTCTTTCCTGCCGCACTTTTACTTCGGCTGTAATATCTACAATAGTGCCGGCAAAGCGGTAGGCATATCCATCGCTGTTAAAATAGGCTCTGCCTTTACCCAGGAGCCACCTTTCGCTGCCGTCCTCCAGATCGCCGGTTCTGAACTCCACACTGTATTTGCCGCCATAATAGGGGTCCAGCGCATAGATGATCGCTTTCTGTACCCTATCCAAATCGTCTGGATTGATGAAAGCCGAAGCTTCTTCAAAAGATACATTTTCGGAAACGTTTGCCCCAAGGAGTTGGCGAGACCGCTCGTCCCACTTAAAGCAATATCGATGCGGGTCCATCTCCCAAGTTCCAGATTGAGCGGCATCAAGCGCAAATTCCGTTTGCAATTCTGATGCGGCTAACTTATGACGCGTTTCTACCAATTCAGTCACATCAGTAGCTGTATGGAGTACTCCCCATACTGCGCCATCAGCATCTTTGAGCGGGGTATACGTAAAGTCAAAGTAGAAGACTTGCAGATGGCCCTTAACCACCATCTCCACCCGTTCTTCCGTTATTTTGGCTGAAACTCCGCTGGTATAAACCTCGTCAGGAAAATAAGTAGTTAACTGCGGCTGTGATAATATATCCCGATATGATTTGCCTATAACTGACCCATCGCACCCCCATATTTTGAGCATAGCCTCATTGGCAACGGCTATCAACATGTTATGACCAACATACAAGCCGTGCGGAACTGGCGACTCTTCAATCAGAGCTTTAAATACATCCCCATTTACGGAAGTCTTAACGTCAGTTGCGTGTTTATATGTTTCCATGAGTAACTTGCTAACGAAAGTTGGATCAAGGCATAAAGATCTATGGCAAAGCAGGCGTTAGCGCAAAAATGCTTTAGCGACAACAAAAAACGACTACTAAGCCGGATCTAAACAAATATAATATTTAGCATATTATTTTATATAGTTGTAGCGGGGAACATAACAGACTAAAAAAATAATATGCCATTTTAATATAACAACAGCCGAACCTTCGCTAATGTTGGCGCTATTTGGAAATAAAACCGCTACTATAAAAGATGCAGCACTAAGTATTATTTAAGGATAACTTTAGTAGCTCCGTAACCAAATTTTTCTTTACGTGCGTCCATAAACGTTTGCACTTTTTGGTGTTTACTCAAAACCTTATGCAATTCGTGCTTCAAGATACCATTGCCCGCGCCATGTATAAATACAATCTCAGGTAACTGATGTACAATAGCAGCGTCAAGCGCTTTGCGAAAATGGTTGAGTTGCACGTTGAGGATTTCGGGACTGCTTAAGAACTGATAATCGTCGCGCAGTTTTTCGATGTGGAGATCCACCTCTTTTTGGGGGCGATCAACCTGCTGCTTTTCCTCTGCAGTTTTAAAGAAGCTTTCTTTCAGCTTATCGGGGTCTATCTTAACCTCGGCTTCATCAAGCTGAATAAGCCAGCCGTTTTGATTGATCACGGGTACCGGTTTTTTGGCGCCTGCAAAATCCTTCGCCTTAAACTTTTCGATAAGATGCAGTGGTGCCAGCGCAGGTATATTTTGCGCAGTAAAAAATAATACCGCTATGTGAAACTTCGGCCAGGTTTGAATATCCGCTAACTGTGCCGAATAGATTTTCTCAGATTTACCGGGATCGATAATTCCGCCGAATTCGCCTTTAAAGCGATCTTGCTCGGTTGTAAATGTAGCCAGCAACTGGAAAGACGTGGTGTTAACCAAGTGAAAATGAACTACCGACGCAGCTTTGTTGTCGGTTATAAAAGCAAGGTAAACCCCTGTCTTAACAAAATTTTCTGCTTTGATGGCAGGTTCATTAGTAGTTGCTGATTGGGGATTGCGAGCCTGCTCATGGCCGTGAACGGAAGTGACCCGATTGGCGGGTACAGGAATTTCAAAGTCGTCATCGCCGGTTACACCAATCATTTCCTCATCAAAAATGCGGGTAACATAGCCTTCGCGTCTTTCGTCAACGAATCGTACAAAATCTCCTAACTTCCATTTCATACCTCAAAAGTAGCTGTTTTAAACGCTAAAAATGATGAAAAATCAAAAGTGCTGCTCTTCAGTCTGAAAGCGAACAAATTAAATTGAACTATCGAGATAACCGTTAATGGCGGCGCCTATTTTCTCCACCAGTTCCTCGTCAAGGTCGCCCTCCTGCTGTTCCCAGCATTCCACTTCTTTGCAGGTATGGATCAAGGTACACAGATGCTCGTTATTAGCGGTAACAATAAAACTGTTGTTGCAGGGTACTATCAGCAGTGTGGAGTATTCGCCAGCATCATACAGATCAACCTCTATATGAAAAGCTTCTTCGGGCACGGGCCGGCTATGCTCATTAAAATCGTCAAATTGATCAATCATACACATGCAGAACATTTAGGCATTGTTAATGTTCTGCATGTGTATACCACCCAGACCAAAATCCGCCGTTTAAATATAGCATCATGGAAAAACAGCATATACCCCTATCTGACCCTGCCCAGCTGAGGCAGCTGTTTGTACACTATCTTAACCGCATATACCAAGGCAAAAAATATCTTGACGAACGGTTACCTTCGGTAATTAAGTCGGCAACCTCCAACCGGTTAAAGATGGGCATTGAAGAGTTACTGGACGATGTAAAAAAACAGCTTAGGAGAATGAGCGAAATTTACGCTTTGCTTGATGAACATCCGGCCGATGGCATCGATTCGCCCATTGGCTCCATCATTCGTGAAGCATGCGACAATGATTTCAGCGATGAAAACAAACACCTCATCAATGACCTTGACCTAATGGTACATATGCAGCTGGTTGAACATGTAAATATCATTTCATATCGTGTGCTGCGCATACTGGCTGCTAAGTTAACCTATACTGAAATTGAACAATTACTGCTGGAATGTTTTGACGAATCTGTAGAGGACGATACGCTCTTTTTGGCATTAAGCGACGAGTACCTGGAAGGGAAATAAAAAAAGCCGGGCTTTTCAGCCCGGCTCCATGATAGTCATTTAATACCCCTATTAAAATAACTATACAAAAAAAGCAATTTATTTGCGCATACGCAATAGAAACGCAAAAAATTTCTAATCTCTTTTTAACCTCTTCATCAAACTTTTAACCTCACCGCCAAAAAGCACAAAGCCCGGAGGGATACTTCCGGGCTTTGTGCTTTTTTTTCAGTAAATTATGATTAGGATTGCTGAATAGAACTATTCCATTCATTGGCGGTTGATTTAACTTTTGATTTGGCGTTGTCATAGGCTTCCTCTCCGTATTGTTTAGCCTGATCTGCTGCACCTTGCGCTTTTGACTGTGCGCCGCCAACTAAATCATCCTTGTAATCAGAAAGATCATTTACCACACCGGTAAATTTTGATTTAGCCTTATCGTATACGTTGCTGCCATATTGCTTAATATCATCAGCAGTAGACTGAGCCTGGTTCTTTGCTTTTTCTACAAGGTCATTAACGTAGTCGGCAATATCTTCCCTTAACTCAGAACCGCTTTCAGGAGCCAGCAATAAACCAATGGCTGCACCTGCTGCCGCACCGATTAAAAGTGCTGCTATAACTTTAGTTTGGTCTTTCATGTTCTTTAGATGGTTTTAATTACTTTAACAATAGATTAATTCAAGTGTTTACCTTTTTTTAAAAAACACCACGGACACATAGCAGATTCTGTGCTCAGACCGCCCTTTCGGTCATTGGAAACGCTTTGTTGGCAGCTTGTTAATTCCTTATCAGAAACTAACCTTACCCGTTAAACGCCGCAGAAAAAAGGTCTTTTATTTCTCCCCTTACTTGCGGCGGACAATGCTTTGAAAAATGTATCTTCGGCCGCACATTTTTTGAAAACTTAATTACGGGCTGCGCCGGGTGCTCTACTTCAAAAAATTCCTGGTATTCGGTGTGTGTACAATTGCTGGCCCGCTGTATCAACTGCCCAAACACAACCAGCTTCTGATAAAATGGATTCATACGCCACTGACATTAATTAATTATTAAGACAAGTTAATTAGTAAGACAAGTGGTGTAGGAATTCGGTTTAACTATTATTTCAACGTTTGTGCAATAAACTGTTAAATAATGTGAATTAGTGTTAATAAACATGCTGATCAAGCACCTGTTTTAACTGCCCGGCCGGCACAACTCCTGATTGCCGCCATTTTTGCTCCCCGTTTTTAAACAGGATGAGCGTAGGTACAGCCTGTACGCGCCAGGCATCAGCCACGGCAGGGTTTTTATCAATATCTATTTTTAATATAGTTACGTTATCCCCTACCATACTTTTTACCTGCTTTAATATAGGGGCCAGTGTTTTGCACGGCCCGCACCACTCTGCCGAAAAATCAACAAGAACGGGTTTATCGGTATTGATCAGTTCATTAAATGTTGCCATAATTTGTAAATATTAACTGATATTATTGCGGTAATACACCTCAATAACCATGCTATTAGGGTTTGATTCCCTGTGGACTAAAAATAACGCCGTCATTGCCTACGTGTACCGTTTCGGCATAGCTTTCGTTATCAATAAACACCTTTTCATTGTCTATTTCAATTTCATGGTCGCCTACAGAAAATGCACCTCTCACTCTTATGGCTATATAAGGCTCGTGCCAATCCAGCTCATTAATTACGTGACTAGATAAGCCGCGTATAGCATCGGCATCAAGCTGGTGTACATCTAATATAATATGCTCGTCGCCACCCAGCACCATTACCTGGCGATCGCTTTCTTTTACATGGTACCCCACGGCCGAACCATTGGCAGAGTTATTTTTTAATTTGAGCCCGGCACCCTTATGCGGTAATGCTACGTCGGTGTCAACATCGAGAAAAGAATCGGATCCGGTTTTATGTGGCTCGTAAGTTCTGTTCAGTCTAATGAGGTCTCGTGTTTCACCGTTTTCGGTAAAACTGATTACGGGTTTAGAAACAAGAAAGGCATTGGAACCTAAAATAAATGCGTATTTCATAAGCTAAGGTTTAATAACAGTTTCAATAACACTCCTTTTGATTGAAATGTTGGTTCAGCAGTAGATTTTATTAAAGTTAAGCTTTGACAATGAGCAATCAAAAAGTTATCAACGCAATTTTGGCAAGTTAGACTAAATTTATAATTTTGCTAATAAAATTAGCAAATAAATATGTTAAGCGCATCTGAAAAACTAGTAGTATTGGGCAGATATATAGGGCAGAAAATAGTGATCAGAAACCTGCGTGAAGCCTGGCCAGATCAAATTGGCCGCCTGACTGGCATCAATGAAAGGGCTATACAGGTTGATATAAACAGCATCAGCAGGTGGATACCTTTAACCGACGAGATTAGTTTAAACGAGATAAAATTACTGCTTAAGCCGCTAAAGAAACTAACCTCGTCCATTATTGAAACGGCCAATAATTTGCCGGTGCAATCATTCATTGTCCCCTACTATCAGCAGCTTGGTTTTGACATGCCTGTTTTTATCGCTCCTGGTCACCCGTGTAATTGTAAATATATGAGCGAAATAGGCTTGGCGGAGTATAGTTATGCAGAAGAAAGCAAAACAGTGGAAATGCAATTGGTGGTGCGTTAGTTTTATCTGCCTAGTGTCATAAAAATAACGGAGAAAACTACAGGGGTCTTTGGTTTCGTAACTTGGGTATGATGAAGAAGAACGTCAAATTGCTTGTATGCCTTTTAGTGATGCTTACAGGTTTTAAGTATACGGCAAACGCGCAATCTAAAAAAGCAGCAGAACCCGTTACTTACAATAAACTTACACCTGAGGAGGAAGCGGTGATTGTACATAAAGCTACCGAAACGCCGTTTACCGGTAAATACCTTAATAACCATGCAGCCGGCGTTTATGTATGTAAACGTTGCAACGCGCCTTTGTACCGGTCTGAAGATAAATTTGACTCACATTGCGGATGGCCCAGTTTTGATGACGAGATAAAGGGAGCTATAAAACGCGTACCCGATCCTGATGGTGAGCGTACCGAAATAGAGTGCGCGCGTTGTGGGGCCCATTTGGGACATGTATTTCTGGGCGAAGGATTGACACTCAAAAACACCCGCCATTGTGTTAATTCAGTATCTATTAAATTTATTCCGGCCGCCGAGTGGAAGGCCATGAACAAGACTAAAAGCAAATGAAAAAGCTCTTAACCATTATATCACTGATTGCCGTTGCCTTAGCAACAAATATTCGCCCCGCAAAGGCTCAAAGCAAACCTGCCTATGAAACTGCAACCTTTGGCATGGGATGTTTCTGGTGTTCCGAAGCTATATTCCAACGACTCAAAGGTGTGATGAAGGTTGAATCGGGATTTTCTGGCGGCCATGTAAAAAACCCGAGCTACGAAGAGGTTTGCACCGGCCAAACCGGCCATGCCGAAGTAGTGAATGTAACTTATGATCCAAAGGCGATCAGTTATAAAGACCTGCTGGAGGTTTTCTGGAAGATGCATGATCCCACCACACTTAACCGCCAGGGCGAAGATGAGGGCGAACAATATCGTTCGGTAATATTTTATCACACACCTGAACAAAAACAGCTGGCCGAGAGTTACAAAACGCAATTAAACAAAGAAAAGGTTTATCCGCATCCTATTGTAACTGCCATTGAACCCTTCAAAGCATTTTACAAGGCAGAAAAATATCATCAGAACTATTTTAACCTCAACAGCAACGCTCCTTATTGTCGCCTGGTTATTCAGCCTAAAGTTGACAAGCTGGAAAAGGTATTTAAAGAGAAACTGAAATAACAATATCAGCGCAGAACCGGCTAAATTCTCCAGGCCGGTTCCCCATGTTGTGCCTAATCCCTGAGCGACTTAAAATTAACTACCTGCGCCGCTAAGAAGGTGCAGCGCAAACCCAGAGAGTAACTTTTTTGATACGGGCTCTTTTATATTACCTCCCTCGCCAACTGCGCGGCCCTTTTGCTGTTTAAAAACTAATTACTAAACAGCGCCTCTACCGCCTGTTATCACTTAATGCTTATATTTACAGGAATAAACCTTTTTGCAGTACTATTGATAAACCCAAATCCTATCATATAATGACAATTAAAGAAATTCAAAGGGTTGCCGCTGTTAATGCTTTATTACAGATAGATAAAGGTATCGATCAAGACCTCAATAGTATTGTAAAACTTATTGCACAAATATGTAACACTCCCATTGCCCTGATTACATTGATTGATGAGGACATGCAATGGTTTAAAGCTACAGAAGGGGTTGATTTTTACTGCAATACCAGGGAAGCCTCGTTTTGTAAATTCACCATAGCGCAGGATGACTTGCTGATGATTGAAGATGCCCGGCTGGATGAACGCGTAAACCAGCATCCGCTGGTACAAAATGAACCTAACATACGTTCCTATGCCGGGGCAAATTTAACTACAGCAGAAGGTTTAAATGTGGGTACCGTATGTGTGCTTGATGTAGTACCCAAACAGCTTAACGAAATACAGCAAAGCGCACTCAGAACGTTGGCCAAACAGGTAATTAACTTAATGGAGCTTAACCTGAGCCTTAAAACGCTTACCCAACAGCAACAGCAGAGTGAGGAACAAAATCGCGTTATTGCAGCGTCTCAATTAGAATTAAAGGCTGTGTTTGATAGCTTTAAGGAACAATATGTGCTGTTGGGCAACAATCTTGAAGTACTTGCCTTTAACAAAGCAGCGGCGCAATATATATTAAATCGTTTCCATACGCCGCTGGGTATCGGCCATAAATTAACTGAATATAATGACCATAGGAACGCCGCCGGCTATAACCGCTTTTTTGATTTTTGCCGGGAGGGATTAGCCGGACAGTTTAGAAAAGTAGAATTTCCGCTTACCAACCGCGATAACACCATACACTGGGCCGAGGTGTCTTTTCTTCCGGTGCGTAATGATGAGGGTGAGATTATCGGCGTTGCGGTAAACGCCAGCGATATTACTGAGCGTAAAAAACATGAAGAGGAGATCAGGGTGAAAAATGAAGCTTTTCAGCAAATTGCGCTTATGCAATCTCATCAGCTACGCAAACCGGTTGCTTCCTTAAAAGGTTTGATGGACTTGATAAAAAACGATGAAAGCCTTGTTCAAAGCGACTATTATGATATGATAACCACTACGGTTAATGAGTTGGATGAAAAAATCCTGGAAATAGTAAAAGCGTCAGAAAATAACATCAGCTAGATTCTATATACAACAAACGACAACGTTTCTACCGCACCCTGGACTTGCGCTAACAATTTGGTGTTTATTAATTGTGCAATCCTGCCTCAAGAGCAAACTTCTCCCAAGAAGTTATTGTTAAAGCAATATGGCAAACGATCCTGAAAAACCGTCAGACCTTTACCTGGCGAGCCGCGGCCAATTCCAGCATTTTGATATGTCCATTGGGTTAAGAATGATCTGGCTGAATAATAGCCAGGCGTTCATGTTTGGCATTTATACCGTTACGGTGATCATGAAAGCACCGATACCCGCCTTTTTTGCCAAAGAACAAGTTTTAAATGAGTTTCTGCCCATCGTGGGATTTCTGGTTTCGCTGTTTACGCTGTTTGACATCAGCATGAACCTGGCACACATGAACCAGCTCAATATTCATTTCCGGAAACATGGACGGCCAGAAGGGCTCGAAGGCAAATTTCCCAAACTTAGCGGAACGTTTTTAGAAGGCATGTTTCAACGGATAGCACCAGTTGCAACTGCTTTATTATTTATGTCAATTTGGGGATACTTATTTTTGTACGATCACAAGTTAATTAGATAACTCCCTGATCTGATCAGGTTCTGTGATCTCTATTTCGGGCTTGCCCTTATAATCAATTATTTTACCGGTAACACAAATTTTCTTGTTCCTGAAAATTTCGTCGGCCTGGCCCTTAAACTTTTTGTTATCGTCGCCCTTAATTACCAGGGTAAGGTATTCATTAGGATGAGCGCCGCCAACATCAAGCAGGGTCATATTTGAAGCCCCGAAATATTTGCCGCCATATACTTTATCGCAAATAGTAACGGTTTCGTTGATATGCTTTGCAGCGTCTTTGGCTTCGATTGTTTTCTGGCTGAAGGCCCTCAGGCTCCATAAAGAAATGAACAAACAGAAAATAACAGTCTTTTTCATGGCATGATCTTTTTAATCCGTTTCTTTTAACCCGCTACCAGGTTAGAAAGTTTATTTAACTGCTGAATGGCAGTGTAATAAAGAAGCGGATCATAAGCGCCAAATAAACAAAAATAGTGATGATTAAGCCGGTCATTTTAGTAAAATTTTAGTTGCTGGATAATTGTTTATGCAACCAAAATTACTGCGGCAACTCAGCCGCGGGCATTGTATTTAGGTAAGCGGCCACATTTTGTCGGTAAAAGACGGTGATAGCAAAGGCAATACTGCCTTTGCTGCTATTTACCGGTTAAAACAGGTCCTCAACCATCGGTGAATGAATGAGCAACTGGTTCTTTTACTTCACTTCTCTTTTTGCAGTCGTCGATTAAAAATGAATCTCCTTAAACAATAGCCTGACAATTCGATTTAAATAAAAGCGTACGCAAAGATTAAAACAGTATTGCAATACAGAATTTGGGAGGAGCACTCAGCACAAAAAATAAGCGCGGCGGTATTTGTGGCATCAAAAACGCTATTTTCGCGGCTCAACCCGCACCTTTCAACATGAAGGCTCTTAAACTTGTATTAATACTGATGATACTCTGCAAAGCAGCGGCGGCGCAGTTTAATGATTCAACCCAACATTATATTAACTATACCTCTACCGGCTCCATCAACAAGGGCAACGGCGTGAATACTTACCTGCTTAACAACATGCTCAAGTACCAGGAACATCAAAAAAGCCTGGTGCTCAACTTTGTGAACAACTGGGTTTATGGACGATCAAACAGCACGTTAACGAACAACGACTTTTCATCTACACTTGATTTCGACCTGCACAAAACGCTTCCGCACTTTTATTACTGGGGTCTGGCTAACTACAATACCAGCATTTCCCTTCATATTAACAGCCAGATATTAGCAGGCCTCGGCGCTGCCTACAGCCTTATAGACCAAAAGACCGAGTTCTTGAATCTTAGCGACGGCCCGGTATATGATGCCAGCGACCTCTACCTCACCTATCTGCCCAACTCGCCCCGCTATGAGCATAAAACCGTTCGCAACTCCTTCAGGCTGATGTTTAAATTCACAATTAAAAAGGTGTTTGAGGTGGACGGAACAGATTACGTCCAGAACTCCTTTGCCGATGTGCATGATTATATCTTTCGCACAACTACCAATATGTCGCTCAAGATTAACAAGTGGCTCGCGTTTACTACCTCGCTTAACTATAACAAGCTGACAAGAACGCATAGCGAGAACCTGCTGTTTACCTATGGCTTAACGCTGGAGAAGTATTTTTAAGTTGTCGGGATTTTGGCTGGACTTAAAATGCTTCCTGACGCGGTACGTGTTTCTGGTTGATCACCACAGTGCCCTGCCGGTCGTCTTTGTTGATATAAAAATTTACAGTGAACTCATCGTTCTCATAGCACCAAATATTGCGGGTTTTATCACGCCCCATTACCCGCAGATTATAGCCTGCTTTTTCTGCCTGCTTGCGCAATCCCTCTATAAACCAGTAATAGTTGGTCCAATAACTGATCTGATGCAATACTTCGCCAGTTTGGTTACGGCTGTAGGCCCCTGTTGATACAACTTCCTGTTTGGTGGTATCCGTCAACTTGTTTTTGTATTGCGTTATTACCTGGCCGCCTTTATTACTGGCAGCATATAGCTCAAATTGCTTAACCGAATTAAAATACTGCTGCACCTCATCCGGCTTCATCGCATTGATCTTGATAAGCGTATTGATGGAAACATTTTGGGCAACTGCTGTAACGGAAAACAGCGCGAATACAAGGGCGGCAATAGCAATCTTCATCAGGGTTAATTAAGCTCTTCAAATATAAAAAATATGGATCTGTTATTCGCCCCCGATGGTTGGGTGGCACATATTTAATTAGCGAGCAAGCCTGCTAAAAATGATGGCTTTCGAGTTTCTCAATAAGCAGGTGAAGCACTTCTTTATCTACATTACCCGGATTTTTACATACCTGCAAATATTCATGCGGGTGAGGGTCAAGGCCTGCTACCAGTTTGCCTTCCTGGTAAACTTCAACTTTGCAACGATCTCCCTCGTGGTGCAGATAATCAACAATTTCAAATTTATAGGTAATACTGTCCTTACTAATCTCAATCGGAAATTTCTCCATGCTTCAATAAACGGTTAGGGGCACTTTTGGTTTAAAGCGCATAAGAAGTTATTCCACATCTGACTTGGGGATAAGGTATATGAAGCTATACCGGGAATATTTGACGAGTTTGCGAGGCTGACTTAATACCTTGCTCTCTTCACTGCTCTTACTAATTGACGATGGCGGCGGGCCTCATAGTAATCATTAGTAACAAGTATAGCATGGATAACGCCTGGTATCCATAAGCACAGGCACAACAGGAAGTTAAGCAGAAATGAACCTAACCGGCCGGTGGTCAGCACGGCCACCGGAGGCAAGATCAAACAAAGGAAATATCGCATAGCTAATCAGTTAGAGAAGCGATCGGTTGAGTTTTTACTCCTAACACGCACAGGCTGTAATTCACACTTTTCTGATCGTTTAGATCTCCCCAATCCTAAAAGCATAACACCAATACCTATGCCTTTCAACAAGCCGTTTACCGCGTCAGGAGTGTGGAATACGTGCGTAATTACGAACGATAATGAGAATATAAATAGACCGGCTGCTACAATGAACTTTGCGGGTACGGTGTTTATTAATGGCTCCATAATAAGTAATTGTTATAATTTAAATTAATTAGATTCTTTTTCACCAGATTAACATTACCTATTAGAACGATACTTATGTACTAATGTTGCAATTTCGTCCAATTGTTTTTTATCAAATCCGGTTTTCGCATTTTCCATGATAGAAACGCGGTTCTTAAAATAGTTGCCGTTATAAAGCAGCAACCGCCAACCGTAAGCAGTGTTGTTATAATCCTTGTATTCGTAACTACCTGCGGCCGTTTGCAGATCAACATATACCCTTTTCTTTTGGCCCAGGCCATTGCGGTAACAGTAAACGAGTTTTTTCTGGCCAGGTAATACCGTAATGCTTACAGGCTCTTTTCTCACCCAGGCGAAACCGAGCATAATAGCTACTCCCAACAGGGCAATCTCCGGCTCCCGGCCCGCAATACGAAGCACAAAGTATAATATCACAAATAGCATAGCGCCAATAGTCCACCTGCTGGCCATGTTGATATGTTTTCCGTTGGGCCTAAAAACCAGTTCCTGCATTTCCTTAACTACATTGTCCCTGTTCAAAAATAACACAAAAACAGCGTTTTAATGTACTTTATAACGTTATTAAGCCATTAAATTAAAGCGATCGGCTTTAGATCCACAAGGCAGCGAGTGCAAACAAAAGCGCAATGGTCATCACTACGTAGCCCAGCTTCAGGAATGCCCATCCACTCACCACCTGTTGTTCGCGACGCAGTGCAACGAGCCATAGGATGGTAGCCAGCGAACCCGTAATGGAAAGATTGGGGCCCAGATCAACGCCGATAAGTACCGCGCTTTTTACTAACTCCGGCACATGAGCCGTCTGAACGGCGCTTCCGGCAATAAGTCCGGCAGGCAGGTTGTTCATCAGGTTACAGATGAAAGCTATGGCTATGCCACTCCCCCACACACTCGTGCTAACAGAGGTGAGAGCCTGCTGATGGAGATAACTGCTTACCATGGTAATAAGTCCGGTTTTATTAAGTGCTTCCACCATCACAAACAAACCTGCTACTAAAGGCAGCACCGCCCATGATACGCCCTTGATGATCTTGAGCGGATTCTGCCTGGCCGTAATTACCACAATGGCCGAAGTGATAATGCCCGTCACTGCGGTAGGCAAACCGAGCGGAACATTGAGGGCAGAAGCCGTCATCAATACGATGGTGGTACAAGCGATGCCGATAAGTGCGGTTTTCCCTCCCCTGCCCAATGCTGGTATTTCAATATCTTTAGCGATCTTCTGTTTAAGCAAACTGCGCTGCGTAAGGTAAAGCGTAACATAGGTAACCACTATTGCTAATACTGAAGGCAGCGCATACCGCGGCAGCCATTGCAGCAAAGGTGGCATGTGGCTCCCATAAATAACCAGATTGGCCGGATTGGAAATAGGCAATACAAACGAGGCTGCATTGGCAATGAAAGCACAAATAAGCAGGTACGGTAAAGGGTGCTTAACCTTTGCCGCCCTCACTGCCGCAGCAACTGCGGGCGTTAACACTACGGCGGTAGCGTCATTTGAAAGAAATGTAGTGACGATAATACCCACCACATAAATGAGCATAAAAAGCTTACGGGATGAACCACCAGCATGCCGGGTGGCATAGGCGGCCAGCCAATCAAAGAGTTTTTCCTCGCGTGCCGTCTCGGCCAGCAGCATCATGCCCGTCAGGAATAGGTAAACATCCGTGCCTTTGTTAATGCCGACCAAAGCCTCTTGCGGACTTATCAACCTCAGTATCACCAGTAACACCGCGCCGGCTACCGCCCAAACAGCTTCCGAAATTTTGAAGGGACGAATAATAACGCCAGCAGTAATTAAAGCAGCAATGATCCAGGTGATATAATGGGGCATCAATTATACAGACAAAATGAAGGGCTAAAAATATGGGGTGGACTACAGATTAGTCAACACTACAATCACAGGCGCAGATTTCGTTCAGCAAACTGGCACAGGCCGTCCAAAAGCTCACTTAGTTCAGAGCCCTTTGCTGTAAGCTGATATTCGGTACGTGGAGGATTGCCTGATATATAAGTTTTGCTGATCAGCTCATGCTGTTCCAGGAGTTTAAGCCGGTCGGCAAGAATATGATCGCTGATATGTTCGAGGTTTTCTTTTAGTGATGTAAAACGATTGTTACCCTCCTCCACACTGAACAGCACTTCCGTCATCCATCTTTTGCTTAGCAAATAGATCAGTTCATTAAGTGCACACTTTTCCTCCAAAAAGGTCTGATTATAGTAATTGGTGGAACTCAACTTCCTCTCTGCCATGGTTTTTTATTTTAAGAATTGTCACTATTGAGGCTCAGTACCTCAACAGCCAAACCAAAGTTAGGTATTCACACAGAGAATGCAAAACATACGGGCCGCCCTGCTTAATGCTGAACGGCCCGTTCTATTATCGATTAAGCTAACAATCCATGTTACTTGCTTAGCACGTTATGATCTGGTGCCCACTTTTGCTGCCATTGTGTATAGTGGTCCAGTACACGCTGCGGTGCATAGGTATACCAGCCATATCCGTCGCGCCTTTCGCGCTGAACCTCGGCTAAAGAGTAAACTACTTTGCTGTCGCGATTACAAAAGAGTGGTCTGTGGGTCTTTAGTTCATAATAACGTGTCCAGATCGGCGGCGCTGATGGATCATTAACCACTACCCTGTCAGAATTTGATACACGGAAAGGCGTTACCATCCGCGGCGCTGCAATAACTTTCACCCTGGTATTAAGGATCTCCGACTCCTGGAACCATGCTACTGCATTTTGGATAGCGTTAACAATTTCGGGCCGTGGATGATTAATTTCCATCAGGAAGAGTACCAGGTTGGCGCTTTCACCATTACAAATGCTAGGTGGTTCAAACTTGCGGGCCCAGGCGGGTTGTAAGGTTTTCTCGTCGTGCTGCTGGCACCAGGCAGTTAGTTTGCCATCATCTTTGATCTGGGTTTTCACGATACAATCCAGCCCTTTGTTGTAAGCCGTAGTAAGTTTACTTACATACTTATCGTCAATAAAATCATATTGCGGCTTGCGCTGAATAACATCCGACAGCAATCGCATAATACCTTCAAAAACGCCATCGTTGTAGGTAATACACCGGCTGTAGTTATTCTCCAGCGGATAATACTGCGGCCAGCCACCGTTTTTATACTGCGATTCCAGCACAAAGTCGAGCCCTTTCAATACGGCTTTCTTATATTTTTCGTCAGGAATAGCTTTGTAGGCGATAGACAAGGCAGCTATTTGGGTGTAGGTGTTGCCATTGTCATAAGTAGTATTCAAAATGTTTTTGCTGGCGCGCAGGCTGTCTTTTTGATCGTCGGTCAGGATGGCAAACATGTCGTAGTTTTTGGCCCAGCCGCCATTATTTTTCTGAAAAAGGAGAATGTTATCGGCAATGTTTGCGATCTCGGTAGGCTTATAACGCGGGTGGCCCGGTCGCGGATTAATTACGTTGCCTTTGTCAAAAATACCGTACCAGTGATGCGTATCGTCATCAAACGGAACTGGGTCTATTTTTGTAAACTGGTTTTTGCTATCCTGCTGCCCGAAAGAGACCTTAGCCATGCCGAAGCAAAAAAAGGAGGTTAGTACAGCGATCCGTAAAGTACGCGGGGTATTCATCATGCTCATTTTCATCACTACAGTTTGGGGAGTTATGATTATCGTTTATAAATGGTATTCGTTTTCCCAAACCTTAAACGTCCGCGGAAAACTGATTTATGAATTGGTTTAACGATAATAAGAACTTTTAAACCGTTGTAGCAAGCAAAAACGGTCGCCACCGGACAAACTGATCTCCGGGAACGATTGTGTATCAAATATTTTGCAAAGTGGGGATCAGTCAGGAGCTTTGTCTTGAACTGGAATTTATCAAACTATAGAATTACCAGAATTTAATTTAAAATGCAGTCGCTCGGCTGAGCCGAGCGACTGCACTACTTTATTTTCAACTTGCGCTCATCTGCGATGAGTGCTTAACTTGGCATAGCGATTGCATCGCGATTTTCGCTGTGCGATACAATCGCACGTCCATTTTAAGCACGCATTACAAATGCGCGCAATGTAATTAGGCAACAGCCACCGGAGTCGAGCGATTGCACTACTTTATTTTATGTTACGCTTATATTATTCTTTCCAAACTACCACATCAGCAGGCTTGAGGGTAGCACTACCAATTAACACCTTAGCATTTGCCGGGATGTTAACATGGTATGGGCTGCCCGAATAGTTTACGCCTACCCAGAAACCATCGCGCCAGTCTATAACTACCCCTTTAGGAAGATTGGCCGTAGCAACGCCGGCTTGCTGGTAAACTTTTTCAATCACCATTTTTTCTAACAGACCGTTGTCTGTATCAGGGCCCACGTAGGTTACTGTGCCTTTACCTAATTTGCGTGATATTACCGCTGGCTGACCAGCATAGTATTGGTTGCTGTAGGTGGCCCAGGTTTCGGTACCGGCGTCAGCGCTTAATACATCTGCCCAGTTGTTCCATTTGTAGTTTTGCTGGCCCATTTTTATAGTTCCCTGTACTGAGTCCGGCAGCAGATCGTAGAATGATACTTTACCGCCAATTAGCTTATAGATCGGTTCGGCCCATTTCATTTCCCAAAGCTTGCCGTTGCGGTTCTTTTGTCCGGTACGGCACGATAAGATGAGATGACCGCCATTTTCTACATATTCTTTCCAGCGATCAACCAATTTAGCATCCAGTAGTTCGTAAGCAGGGGCAATCATTACCGGATATTTAGAAAAATCCTTATCCTCAGTGATCACATCAACCGGTGCGCCTAACTCCTTCAATGCACCGTAGTAGCGCATTACATGCTGCATAAAATCCCATTGGTTGGTTTGCGGCTGATTATCTTCTTCCCAACGGTTATCCGCATTATACAATATAGCAGCCTGTCTTGCCTTGTATGCCTTTGGCTCCGCACTGTTAGGGTCATAATACTTTTTAATACTCTTCAGCTCATTGATCACCTTGATGTACTCCTGACCGCTCCGGCTTGGCGTAACACCATCTGTGCTGATGATGCCGTAATGGTACTGCTCACCACCTGTTAAGGGTTGTTTAAAGCGGTAGTTGCAAACAAACTTGTTGCCACCGGCAAAGGCGTGCCATATCCACATCCTTACCACACCCGGCATTGGCTGCGGATTAAACTTACCCCAGTTCACCTGTCCGGGTTGCAGTTCCATTACACCGGTTACGCCGCTTATCGGCCTGAAAAAGTCATTGGCAAAAGCAATGCTTGTGGGCGAACCCATCCTGAAGCCCTGCGGACCTACACCCTGGTCATATCCAGCTACCAGGTATTTGGTATAGGTTGGGAAGTCGAGGTTGGTCATGCGGGTTGGATCAACGGGCGCATGGTCGGGCATAAGGTTAGTGGTGATCCATTGGTCTGCCGGAATATATTTGCGCAGGATATTATACTGAAGTCCAAGAAAATCAGTCACTTCATCGGCTGAGAAACGTTTAAAGTCCAATACCGCGTGAGGGTTAGGCTGAGCGATCAATTCCTTGGCATTAGGTACGCGCACCTGGGCAAAATCGGTATAGCGGATGCTCCAGAAGGCCGTACCCCACGTATTATTTAACGAGTCAATGTCTTTATACTTGTTTTTGAGCCAGACTCTGAAACGATCCTGTGCGGCGGGGCTATAGTCGTACTGACCGTAGTGCGAAGGTTCGTTATCTAACTGCCAGCCCCATACACGGGTGTCATGAGCATAGTGTTTGGCCACGGCTTCCACCATCTTCGACACATATTCCCGGTAAACAGGGCTCGACCACGAGGCTTGCTGCCTGCTGCCGTGCTGCATGGTGATGCCTTGATCATTCACCATTAATACCTCCGGATGCTTTTGCACCAGCCACACCGGCGGTGTAGGTGAGGAGGTACAAAGGATAACTTTGATCCCATTCTTGTGGGCCAGCTCAATAGCCTCATCCAGCCATTTAAAATCGAACTTACCTTCTTCGGGCTCGATGTAGGCCCAGGCAAATTCGCCGAAGTGAGTAAAATCAAAGCCCACCTCAGCCATCTTTTTTAAATCGCGCGCCCAATATTCGTGCGGCCATTGCTCCGGATAGTAATAAGACCCGATGGTCATGAGGTCTGTTTTTGGGAAAAACTTCTCTGCACGTTGTGCCCTTACATTAATTGTACAAGCGACAGTTAAAGCAGCGAACAAGCCGAAGCCTTTGTAAAAATTTCCTTTTGTCATATACGTGATTTTCTGCGTTGGTTTATTAGCACCGAAATATCGTTATTTAATCAATCTCTCCGAAAATTATTTAATAAGTAAAACTGGATCAATAACGACCTCTTTGCTGGCTCTGCGCCTCGTTCGTGGTCTTTGTGGTAAAAGATTAACCACAGGGAACGCAGAGCAGACGCAAAGACCACAGAGAAAAAGCTTATTTTGAGAACTGCACCGTACTCCCATTAATGGTATAACGATGGTTTTGCAGCAAACGATAGATCTCTGCCCCTGCCATTAAAACCGGACCATAGCCATGTGCGGCGTACACATTAACCGGCCGGTAGCTGTAATAAGCGGGATCAAAAGCCATATCCGTGCCCACGCAGGTGCCCTCCACCTGTCCCTTATCATTAACCTTAGTAGTTACCGCATTCCAGGCCAATAGTGCTGCAGGGCCGTAAGCCCTCGCATCCAACCAGCCTTTGTTGATGGCACGAGCCAGGCAATAGGCATAAATGGCCGTGGCCGAGGTCTCCAGATAAGTATCGTTCCGGTCGAGCAACTGGTGCCAGAAACCAGTTGCGTCCTGCCGTTGGGCCAAGCCGGCGGCATGTTTTTGCAGCATATCGAGAATCATTGCTCTGCCGGGGTAATCTTTCGGCAGTGCGTCGAGCAGCTCTACCTTTGTAAGAATGGCCCATCCATTGGCCCGCGCCCAATGAAACTGCGGATGCGGGTTCATGCCCTCCACCCAGCCGTGCATATACAAGCCTCTTTCATTGTTGAACATCCGTTTAGAAAACTGGGTATATTGCTTTACCGCCTCATCAAAATATTTGCGGTCGCCAGTAAGCACGCCCATTTGGGCCAGTGCGGGCAGACTCATATACAGATCATCCAGCCATAAGGTATTCGGCTGCGGGCGGTTCCGCGCCAGGGTGCCATCTGCGAGGCGGTATTCCTTGGTCAAAATATAGTTGATATAATTATCTACTATCGGCCTTATTTCATCTGGTTTTACCAATCCTGCTCTTAGTGCTTTGATCATCGCTGCACACATGGAACCGTCATCATCCAAAGCATGTGGCTCCAATACAGGCCTTACCGGCGAAGCAGCACCCGGATGCAATTTGAGGTACTTTTTGTACGCTTCAACAACATCCGCAATAAACCTGATCCGCTTTTGGGTATAATCGGTATATCGTGTATCACCCGTGGCCGCTCCGGCTTCCATCATACCAGTATAGGTAACGCCCCATTCATAACTGATCAGCCTGAAATCGCCGGGTTTAAAAATGGTATTTGAGTTTACTTTTGAAAGATCAGTAACAGCGGCATTCGTAGTTTGATCCACCAACTCGGCCGGTGTGTTGGCATTCAGATAATTGTAAACCTTGTCCAGCACCGCTTTTACATCAGCAGGTTTGGTTTCGCCATAAGGTGTAACATAGGCTGGCTTGAGTAAATGCAAAGGCGTGGTTACGTCGTTGCCTTTAACCTGGGCAAAAGTTTTTGCCGGCAGCAGCGTAGCTGAACCAATAAGCAAGGCACAAACAGCGGGGAAATGGCCGTGGTGAAAAATCTTCTTCTTCATGTTGATATGCTGATAAGGATAATACTTTGCTATTGTTGATGCTTGTTTAAGGGTTCGTCAGGCACTGTCGGCGGAACAGGTTCCTTTTTTACCAAGCCCGATGGTACAGATGCCTGTGGCTGAATGGACAGGCCTTCTACTCCCCTACGTATAATCTCGGGCAATCCCGTTGGATTCTGCGCCTTAAAATTATTGAAGCTGATACCCTTTACATCCTCCAGAATCACAGCTGGCCGGGTTTCAGTTCCCATATACCTAATATCGACATTATTCAGTTCGATATTCTTAGCATGACGCACAAAAAGCCCGTAGGACGGGTTCACACCGAAGCGCTGCGGCTCGGGATAGTCATGTATATATTCAGGCAGATATTTTTGTATCCTCACTTGCGGCGAGTCAATCTGGCGGTAATAGATCCTGATGTTGTTGAGCTTCACATCCTCCACGTCATGGCCCGGAACACCCATGATCATAGACGAAAAATGAGAATCGGCATTGTAAACGTTCACATCGCTAACGGTGATGCGCTTCAGCGAACCAACCGGCGTATTGGCCGGGCCGCGCATGCGTGCACCTAACCTGATAAATATGGGTGAGTTCGTTACATCGCGCATAGTAATATTGCTGATGGTCACATCTTCTAGTATAGCACCGTCAACCGTTTCCAGCGCCAAACCGCGGCAGTGCAGAAAAGTACAATTACTGATGGCGATATTTTTGAAGCCGCCATTGCTTTCGGTACCCAGCTTGATTCGACCGGTTGGCCCCTGATGATCAGGAACCAGTTTCCATTCGTTGGTTTTAAAAGTACCGTCAAGGAAAGTACCGCGATCAAAGCCGCTTACCTGGCAGTTGGTAATGGTGACGTTTTCCGTAGGGCGAAAATAGCCTAACGCGAAGGAACTCTTTAAACAGATGGCATCATCAAAAGGTGAGTTTACCGAGCAGTTCGATACATGCACATTACGGCAGCAATCAATGTCCAGGCCATCCCGATTAGTATCTTCCTTCAGGTTATCAACCGTCATATTATCAATGCCCGTAGCCAATATCGCCAGGTGGCCGCCCATGAGCAGGCTAAAATCTCTGAGGATCACATTTCGGCACAGCTTGAGAGCAATGGCCTTGTTGCCTTCGCCTACATATTTAGGAATCTCGCGGTCAAGTCCCTTGCCATAAATTAGGCCAGGACCCATAATCGATATATTTTCCAGATTTTCGCCCCAGATCAAACTGTTGTGAAAATGGCTATGGCCAAAGTCCTGGTACTTTTTATCGCCCCATTCATTCGGTTCGGGTTCGTCATAACATTTTTGCCCTTCCACATAATCAGCAGCAAGGATAGTTGCTCCCTGATCGATATACAAGCTGATATTGCTTTTAAGCCGAATAGAGTAAGAAGCATAAGTTCCGGCAGGAAAATAAACAGTACCGCCACCCGCAGTTGCTGCTGCAGCGATCGCTTTGTTGATGGGCTCGCTATCGATGGTTTTGCCATCGCCCTTTGCACCAAAGTCGCGTACATTATAGGCTTTGCCGGCACTCGCGGGTTGTGCTTTTAGTGTATTAGCCAGCGCAAAAACAAGCAGGCCAAAAAGAAATCCAGTCCTCATAATGTGTTGTTAGCTATTGTATCCACCCCATTTGCAATAACTCAGAAGCAGGTTCAACGGACACAATATTACGGTTACAATTGATGAGGAAAATGACAAAAAAACTTTGGTACAACCATCCTGTACTTTCCTGCAATTAGCCTTTGAGGCGATACCTTATCAATCCTTTGTAGCTTTTAAAATGGCTTTAGCCCAAAAAACACCTAAGGCCCTATCGCCCTTTTTGTTGGGATGAAGATAAAAAACACCGTCGAGCCCGTTCTCTGCCTTCAGGTCCGTGAGGTAATTCTTTTTAAAATAATTGTAAGCTTTTTTGTCGCCGGCATAAACATGCTGCGGGTTAGTAGCGCGGTACTGCTTCACCAATGTATCTATCTGGTGCCAGTACTCGAGCACACGTTGCTGTCCTTCTTTCATGTAAGCGGCGCCCCTGTTATGCGTATTATCGCTATACCAAATAGGGTAGTTAAAAACAATTTTACAATTAGGATAGACTGCAAGCAAACTATCGGCAATAGTTTGCAGGTTAGCGCGGTAATTAGCTGGAGCAACGGGCGATCCGGTAGGACCTTTAATGGCGCTGTCATTAGTACCCAGCATAAAAGAGAAAACCAGCTGTGCATTTTTATCAGCGTAAAAAGCATCAGCGGCTGTCCTTACTTTTAGATATGATTTGTGAACCGAGGGCAGAAAGTCAACTGTAGTAAATCCGCTTACACCCTGATTGGCTATCGCTACGCTGTCTACTCCTTTTTGTTGCCTCAAAAATTCGCCAGCATAAACGGGTGGCGACTCCCCCGGCCCCATGGTTCCGTGTGTAATACTGTCGCCGATAAATACCACATCAATACGTTTGCCTTCGTACCAGGCAAAGGAGCAGATAAACACGCCTACTATAAATAGTCCGGGCAGTAGATAACGTTTCATGTAATATAGGTTTGATAATTATCTACAATACTATCAAAAAAACCGCAATTGTATTTCCCCTAACACTAATGAGCCACAACCGGATGTTCACCGGTAACCAAGTGTTTAATTTTCTTCTTCCCTACAAACAGAATGATCTGAGACAACACAGCGGTTGCCATTAAGATTGATGTAATGACTACCATATTACTGGCGTTAAGCAAACCAATGAGGCTGGAAATCACACTGGATATACTAAGCTGCAAGAAACCCATCAACGCGGAAGCACTACCCACATTTGAGGTAAACGGCGCCAAAGCAAGGGCTGAACCATTAGGGTTAATACTGCCAAGGCACGATAGAATCAGCATAAAGAAAATAATAGTAGCAATTAAACCGTACCAATGAGTAAAGCTACCGGCAAAGAACAGCACCGAGATAATGACTTGCGCCCATAATGCTGTTTCAAATATATCCTGGCTCTTAAACTTTTTAAGAAACTGCACGTTGAGCTGACTGCTACTTAAAAACCCGACAGACAGCAGCGTAAATATTAAGCCAAAATTGTGCGGGGTTACCTTAAACATATCCATGAAGATGACCGGCGCGCCAGCCACATAAACAAATAAGGCCGTAAAAGAAAACGTGCCCGAGAGCGTGTAGGTTATAAACTGCGGATTTTTGAGAATGCTGTAAAAGTTGAGCAGAATAGGTTTTGGACTTAGCGAAACTGAAGGATCAGGCTGATGGCCCTCAGGCAGGTAGAAATATACGACTACCATCATCACCACAACAATACCAATGAGCACCAGGAATACGCTTTGCCAGCCCCACCAATCGGCAATGAAACCACCCAGCGAGGGAGCCAACAGTGGCGAAATGCCGATAACCAGCATCAGGAACGAAAATATTTTTGCGCTTTCCTGCACAGGAAAAAAATCGCGGACCATTGCAAAAGCGCCTATACCCGCCACCCCACCCGCAAGCGCCTGCACAAAGCGCAGCACTATGAGGGCATCAACAGAGCGGGCAAACATACAGCCTACACACGCCAGAATGTAACCTGTAAGTCCAAAGTAAAGTGGGCTCTTACGGCCAAAACGGTCAATAATAGGTCCGTAACTGATTTGCCCGATGGCCAACCCAATAAAATAGCTGGACATGGACAGGGAAATTTTGGCAGTAGTGGTACCTAACGATTTGGCAATGTCAGCAAAGGCTGGTAGGTAAAAATCGATAGAAAAGGGATCAATGGTAGCTAAAAGCCCAAGGATGAGGATGAGCAGTGTCCGGTTCATCGGCAGTTTGGCCGGCTCGGCAAGGGTTTGCTGGTTCATTAAATCGGTCTCTGTCATTGGCGCTAAATTAGGCAGTTGTTTTTAGAGTGCGGCTGTATATTTACGGCAATTGATAGGGCTATTTACGACAAGACAGAACCATGCCAAAAAATTAAAAGCCCTTTAACATCGCGTTAAAAGGCTTTCCCCTAATTAAAACACAAATTATCCTCAATAATAATATGCGTTGTTCTGTATATGCGCTGTGAGCGCAGTACTGTTACTGCCTCCTGCCAATCCCTGTATCCAGACGGTATAAACAGAGCCGGCTCTTAAAGTAATGTTGGGAAGCGTGGCCAGTACTGTTGCCGTTGTGCCCCGCAAGATTTCAAATGTGCAAGTGGTATTACCATTTACCGGCACAAAAGACGAGTAAGTGCGGTAAGCTTTGTTTTGTGCAATTACAGCAACATTCTGGATAGCGAGTGTTGCGAGAGGAACATCGGGGCTTACATTTACAAAGCGAACAGCGGCCATGCCGGCAGCTGGCTGACTGATGGTATCCCGTGTAAGTAAGTAGTCAGGCGTAGCCACCACATTGGCCAGGAACAGCGAATACATCTGATTGGCTTTTAATGTCATGGTATCGGCTTTGATTTTTTGCGTGGTGCCGCTTACATAAAATGTGGCGGTGCGCTTACCGGTATAGGCCCTGATGTAATCCTGGCTTGCGCCACTTGGAATAGCAAGCTGATTGGCCTGATTCTGGTCCAGAAAGAAATCTACCGGCTGGGCATCAGGCGAGGCGTTAACCGCTGATATAAGTGCCACCGGAACTTCAACAAAATCGTCATGGTGTTTAAGGCAGGAGGTTAATGAAACCGCAAGCAAACAGATCATCCCGATAAGGCCCGCGCGTCTGGTAATTATTTGCTTCATAGTAATTCTGATATAAGTTATATATATCACAATACGATCGAGAGCTTCCAAACGCTACTTTATAATGAAATTCTAATATAAGTTTAATCAATTCTTGTTGCACTTAAACGATTTCGTAAATTAAACCAGTCATTCCTTTTGAGAGCTAACAGAAAAACAGTGATTTTTAAGCTCGCTAAATTAAACCGGGCGCTTCATTGCCTTGTAATAAGGCCAATTGTAAACCATTGTAAGCCATGAGATTTCTAAAACTAAGTTTCATTTTATTTTTACCGCTTGTTGTTTCTGCACAGAACAAAACCTATAATATCACTACCTATGGCGCACAGGCCGACGGTAAAACCAATAACACAGCTGCACTACAAAAAGCAATTGACGATGCCAGCCAGGATGGCGGCGGTAGGGTGATTGTTCCGGCAGGACGTTTTGTTACCGGCCCCTTGCATCTGAAATCCGGCGTTAACCTGTACCTGAGCAAAGGCGCTATGTTATTGGGGAGTGACCACAGGCGCGATTACGGTCCGGGTAGTGCAGAACCTATGATTACTGCGAAAGACCAACAGAATATTTCCATCACAGGCTCGGGTACTATAGACGGCCAGGGCGACCGCCTGCTGAAGGACATCTTTGATATGTTACAAAAGGGCGAACTGCAGGATTCTAACTGGCAAACCTATAATCCATGGCACCAGAAGCAACCCGAAGAACGTAACAGACCAAAATTGATCTTCTTTATTGGTTGCAATAACGTACAGATCAAAGGCATCTCCCTTAAAAACAGTGTGGATTGGGTACAGGATTACAAGGAATGTGATAACCTGGTGGTTGACAGTATTAACGTGGAAAGCAATACTTATTGGAACAACGATGGTATTGACATTGTGGACTGCCACAATGTGCGCGTAACCAACAGCTTTTTTAATGCTGATGACGATGGCATCTGCCTGAAATCTGAAAACAGAAACGCTTATTGCGATCAGATCTATATAGCCAATTGTAAAGTACGTTCAAGCGCGAGCGGCATTAAGTTTGGAACGGCGTCCCGCGGCGGTTTTAAGCACGTTACCATCAAGAATATAGAAATTTATGATACCTATCGCTCGGCCATTGCACTTGAGAGTGTTGACGGCGGCTTTTTGGAGGATATCGATATACGGGACATCAACGCCCGGAACACCGGCAATGCCATCTTTATCCGCGTCGGTCACCGCAACCAGGATAGCGTGAGCAGCAGTGTAAAACGCATTTATATTGCCAACGTGAAGGTACAGATTCCGAAAGGAAAACCAGATAAGGGCTACCCAATGGAAGGCCCCGAACTACTCTTTAAGCACCACGGTTTCCCTTGCGTAATAGCGGGACTGCCCGGCCACCCGGTAAGCGATGTCACGCTGGAAAATATCAAGGTGAGTTACGAAGGTGGCTACGATAAGCATATACCAACCATCGGCCTTGATTCACTGCAAACTATCCCCGAACAGGTTAAAGAATACCCCGAATTCTCCATGTTTGGCGAACTACCCGCCTGGGCGCTTTATGTAAGACATGCACAAAACCTGGTGATCAAATCAACAAACTTCAGCTATCAGAAACCCGATCTCAGGCCTGCCTGCGTGTTTGATGATGTAACTGGATTACAGTTTCAACAAATAGCTATCCCACAAGCCAAAACAACTCCGGTGATTGTGTTGAAAGATGTAAAAGACAGCTCATTAAGCAATCTCAAACTGCCGGTTGATGAAAAGACGGCGATCAAAAAGATAGATTGATCATCTAATCAAAAAATAAGTGAAGATCCGGTTAACATCTTTTATGGGGAGCATTATGTTGCTGAGCAGCATCGGTCTCCAAGCACAGGATTTGGTTTCTTATGTACAGCCTTTATCGGGCACGGCCCCTGCTAACACAAAGTCGGCCTTAAAACATGGCAGCGGAACAGAGCTCAATGCGAACACCATTCCATCAGTAACACTCCCCTTCGGTATGACGCAGTGGATCGCCGAGACACGGCGCTCCGAAACCAAGTGCCAGCCGCCTTATTTGTATAATGATTCATTGATCACCGGCTTTAGGGCCACGCACTGGTTAAGCGGATCATGTGTGCAGGATTATGGAAGTTTTACCATTATGCCCATAGCTGGTCATCTGAAAACGGTCCCCTATAACTATCAAACTAAATTTTCGCACAAGGACGAGGTTATCGCCCCTCATTACTATCGCCTCAATTTGCCGGCTTACCATCTTACAACAGAAATTACCGCGACAGAAAGATGCGCCATGCTGCAGTTTAAGGCACACCAAGCGGATAGCGTTTACCTGCTTATCACCCCAAATAGCGACAAAAACGAAGGCTATATCCGCATCGATGCAAAAAAAGGATTGGTTTGGGGATATAACCCGGCCCACCGGATCTATCAGGGTTGGGGCAAACCCGCTGGCTTTAGCGGGTACTTTGTTATCCAGTTTGACCGTCCCTTTTCATCAGCCGGCGTTTATCGTGGAAGCGAGATCTTAAAGGCTGATAGCCTGCACAACGGACAAGACATTGGCGCGTATATTGGTTTCCGGGTAAAAGATGGAGAGCAATTGCGTGTAAGAGTGGGCACTTCATTCAGCAGCCTCGAAGGTGCACTCAAAAATTTACAGGCAGAGATCAAAACCTGGGATTTTAACGAACTGGTAGCGCACAACAAAAACGTTTGGCAAAAAGCGCTGGCTCAAATTGAGGTTAAAACGGATAACGAAAGGTACAAAAAGATCTTCTACACCGCCATGTACCACACCATGCAGCAGCCAAGGCTATATAACGACGTTGATGGTAGCTATCCAAAATTTGCGGGCAATTACCAGACTATGCACCTTCAAAAAGGCAATTACTACGACGATTTTTCCATGTGGGACATTTTCCGCGCCCACCTGCCGCTTTTTGAAATATTAAAACCATCGCTGGTTAATGCGTTGGTGCGCTCGGTTATTTTGAAGGGACAGCAAGGTAAATGGCTGCCTATCTTCCCTTGCTGGAACAACTATACTGCAGCCATGATAGGCGACCACGCTACCGCGTTCATCTCGTCCGCGTACGTTAAGGGCATGCGCGATTATGATGTAAACGAAGCCTACCGGCTGATGCGTCAAAATGCTTTCGATGTTCCGGCTATTAATGATTACAAGGACGGCAAAGGCCGTAGGGCTCTTAGCTCCTATCTCCAATATAGCTACATCCCCCTGGAAGATTCTGTACCAGATGCCTTTCACCGGAAGGAACAAGTCAGCCGTACGCTGGAATACGCCTTTGATGATTATGCACTGGCCCAGGTTGCAAAGGGATTAAACAAAACAGCGGACTATACCACACTGCTTAAGCGCAGCCTTAACTATCGGAATGTATTTGATCCCTCGGTAAATATGGTTAGAGGGCGATATATCGATAAAAGTTGGTATAAGCCATTCCGTGCAACAGGCAAAGAATCTTATGTTACCGAAGGCACGCCTCAGCAATTTACATTTTTTGTACCGCAGGATGTAAAAGGCCTTGCTAACTTGATGGGCGGCCCCAAACAATTGGAAAGTGCGCTCGACAAGCTTTTTGATAGCGGCGAATACTGGCATGGCAATGAGCCGGGACAGCAAGCTCCATTTATGTACAATTATACCCGCTCGCCCTGGAAAACGCAATTACGCGTAAAGCAGATCCTGGAAGACGAGTACGGCGACGGCCCTGGCGGACTAAGCGGTAATGATGATGCCGGACAGGTATCTGCCTGGTATGTTTTGGCATCATTGGGTATTTACCAGGTAAACCCCGCAACGGACCAATACCTGCTAACGTCGCCACTGTTTGATCAGTATGAAATTAAGCTGAACAACGGCAGGCGGTTTAAGGTAATTACCCAACGCAGTTCGGCCAATGCGCTTTACATTGGGTCGATCAAATACAACGGCCATGTTTATACCAAAAACTACCTTACCTATGCCATGATTACGCAAGGTGGTGTACTGGAAGTATACATGACTGAAAAGCCAAACCCAACATGGGGTACAAAACCTGCTGATCAGCCGTTGTCAATAACTAATTAAGATCGGCCAAAAACCTTGACCACTTTAAAACACAAGCGTTGAGTCTCTTACCGTCAATGTAGAAGGGATCACAGCGCTTTCGTCGGCTAGCTTGAGCTCGTTGTTTTTAAGCGCCCTGAGCAGACTTTTGGCTGCTGCTTTGCCCATCTCAAATGCAGGCTGGGTGATAGTAGTAAGGCTTGGGTTCAAAATTATCGCGGAAGCCTGATTAGAAAAGCAAATTACCTTGAGATTTTGCGGTATATTGATGTTTAGCTGTTTGCACACCAGATAAATATCAAGCGTCAGTTTCTCTACGGTAGCCACTATGCCGTCGGGCCGGTCATCTTGATCCATCAGCTGGCGTATTACCTCGTAATTGTGGATAGAATCATCGTTGCAGTACACAATGGGACAATCGTCCTCATTCAGGTTAAAGTCGGCCACGGCCTTTTCAAAGCCCAAACTTCTTTCAGATATAATAGAGAGGCTGTTAGACACGGCCAGCAAGGCAATTTTGCGGCAACCGGCTTCAATAAGATGTTGGGTGGCCAGATAACCGCATTCAAAATCATTGGTGGTTATTTTAGCCGTGTCTATTTCATTACAAACACGGTCAAAAAACACCACAGGGCGCTGCCGGTTAAAATCGCAAATATGCTGAAAGTTGTTGGTCTCGATAGTAACAGACATGATAGCCCCATCTACCCTGCCGCCCGATAACGCCTTAAGGATAGCCTGTTCCCGCTCCAATTTTTCGTGCGTCATGTAAATGAGCGTATGATAGCCCTTTTCCATTGCCACCTCTTCTATTCCGTTAAGCGCCAGTGAAAAAAAACTGTCCGCTACTTCTGGAATCAGGACGGCAATAGTCTTGCTTTTTTGTCCGCGCAAACTACTGGCATAGGCATTGGGCACATAATTTAGTTCGTGTGCCAGCTCCAGGACTTTTCGTTTGGTTGGTTCGCTTATTTCATGGCTGTCGCACAAGGCTTTTGAAATGGTTGCCGTTGAAAGGCCCAGTTCCTGCGCGAGCAGCTTAATTGTAACATTTCTCATAACAAATAGGTCTTCAGCTACGCTAAATGGCCTTTTAGGGGTTAATTAAGTGTTTTAAATACACTCCGTACTTAATCGTTTACGTAAATTTTCTATGACAAAGTTGGCAATATATCACATAAAATTATGGAATTTTAAGTCATAACCAATTATTATTCTAAGGCCGGTTAGTGTAACAGGCTTTTTGTTTCCAATAAAAACCAATTTGATAATGAACACTCCAAAAAATGTTGCGGCAGAAGGTGCAGACCCGTCTCCGCTTTCTAATCTTGAGGACTGGGATTTAGACGTACTCAGACGCTATCCGGACCCTGCTTCAATTAACGAAGATAAAAAAGTTGAAGAGTTCAGAAACTATCAGCAAACCGAAAAAGACGGCGTAAGAGAATTTTACCGGCTTAACCACAGATACCAAACTTATGATTTTGTGCTGGAGCAAAAAGCTAAGTATCTGAAGTTTGACCGCAAGGAAATGCCGATTTGGGACGCATTCGATTTTCTGAATCAGTTAGTTGATGACTCGGACCCTGATACCGATCTTGACCAGATGCAGCACCTGTTACAAACCTCAGAAGCTATCAGAAACGACGGCCACCCCGACTGGATGGTGCTGGTAGGTTTGGTGCATGACATGGGTAAAGTATTATGCCTCTTCGGCGAACCGCAGTGGGCCGTAGTTGGCGATACATTCCCGGTAGGATGCGCATTTTCTGATAAAATAGTTTATCCTGAGTTCTTTAAAGATAACCCGGATTACAACGAGGCGCGCTACAACACCGAACTTGGCGTATACACCCGTAACTGCGGTTTAGACAATGTGCACATGTCATGGGGACACGATGAGTACGTGTACCACATGATGAAGGATTACCTACCCGAACAAGGCCTGTATATGCTTCGCTATCACTCTTTTTATGCACAACACAGGGAGCATGCCTACAATCATCTGATGAATGAGCATGATCATGAAATGTTTAAATGGGTAAACCTGTTTAATCCTTATGATCTGTACTCTAAAAATCCGAATCAGAAAAGCTGGGAGGAACTGCGTCCTTATTATGAGGATCTGGTGGCCAAATATTTGCCGGCTACGCTGAAGTTTTAGTAACTAACAAGCCCAATTAATATGAATTAAATTTTTACGTTTTATGAGATTGAACCTAACACAGGGCAAAGGCACGACCAGGTCTTTGCTGCTTCTCTTATTGTCAATTATCTTTAGTCTTCACGCTTTTGCCCAACAGGAAAACCGCATTACAGGTGTGGTTGTAGATACCCATGGGCAAACCGTTCCGGGAGCAACGGTTAAAGTGAAAGGCACCAACAAGGCCGCTTCAACAAATGTTAACGGCGCTTTTAGCCTTGTTGCCAAAAACGGCGACATCCTCGTGGTAAGCTCTATTGGCTACACGCCAAGAGAGATTCAGGTAACCGACGAGAAAAATTACCGGGTACAACTGGCTGACGCGAACACCTCGTTAAAGGAAATTGTGGTAGTTGGTTACGGTACAGCCACAAGGCAAACCCTGTCAAGTTCGGTAACTACAGTTAAACCTGAGGACCTGAACAAAGGCGCTATTGCTGACGTGGGCCAGTTACTGCAAGGTAAAGTTGCAGGTCTTAACATCAGCGCCAGCGGCGACCCTAACAAACCTGCCGCTGTAGTTTTACGCGGTGCATCTACAGTTAACAGCCCCGGCGCTCCGTATTATGTAATTGATGGAATACCAGGGGGTGATATTACTACTGTTGCACCTAACGACATCGTTTCTATCGATGTTTTGAAAGATGCTGCCGCAACTGCCATTTATGGTAACAAGGCTTCTCAAGGTGTGATCATGATCACTACCCGCCGTGGCAAAAAGGGCCAGTCGCAGGTAGCTTACAATGGTTATGTAGGCATGGAAAAGGTAAGCAGCACGCTTGATCTGATGAATGCCAGCCAGATCAGGGCTTATGTGGCCGCCAACGGTCAGGCATTTTCACCTAATGACGATAAAGGCGCCAACACCAACTGGATGAAAGCCATTGAGCGTCCTACCGCATACTCGCAGAACCACAACGTTTCATTAAGCGGTGGCGGTGAGCATGGTACTTACAGTGCAAGTTTAAACTATTTCAAGAAAGACGGTATTCTTTCGGCCAGTTCATTAGAGCGCGTTATCGGTAGGTTAAACGTTGATCAGTATGCATTGGATGATAAGGTTAAATTCAGCCTTAATCTTTCCAATTCACAGAGCACTTCCAATAATGAACCGTTGCAAAACATCGTGCTGTTACAGGCGGCCAAACACCTGCCTATTTCACCGATCCAAAATCCTGATGGCTCTTATTTTGAAGACCTGGCCACTCCCGGACTTTTTAACCCATTAGCCATGGTGGCCAATTCACAGGATCAAACCAAATACAGCGTAGTAATGGGTGCTTTTGATACCCAGGTTAAATTACCTTTTGATCTTACTTATAATATCAACCTTGATTACCAAAAAACAACCGCTAACCACGGTGAATACTATGGTAGCTACTTTAACCAGTACCCGGCCTCAGGCTTTTATAATAACCCCGATCCAGGCATCGGCATTGCACACACGCTGGTGAATTTTGGAACCAATGGTTCGGCCATGCGCAGCATTTATGAAAACACCACCAAAACGCTGGAAACCTTCTTGAGCTGGAATAAAAAATTAGGCGACCACAGCTTTAATGCTGTATTAGGTTATTCTTATCAGCAGAACATTTATGGTGACGGCCTGCAGGCTTCAAGTACTAATTTCCCTACTGATAATACCGGGTTTTCTAACTTAACGCTGAGCAGTCCTTATGCTATTTCAAGTTACCGTATCAGCTTTGGTAATGACCAGACTTATGGTAAAATCGTTAACATCTCAGATTTTTTCCGTCTTAACTACAATTACAAAGACAAGTATCTGTTCCAGGGATCAATCAGAAGAGATGGCAGTTCCGTATTTGGCGCTAATAACAAGTGGGGGTATTTCCCTTCAGTGGGTCTGGCCTGGCGCATCACACAGGAAGAGTTCATGAAGGGTCAGACCTTTTTGGACGACCTGAAGCTTCGCGGCAGCTACGGTGTTACCGGTAACTCTTTCGGTATCGGTGCTTACTCTGCCCAGTTAGTATATGGTACCGTAGGAACCTATTATGATAATGGCGTACAAAAAGGAGCTTATGCACCTGTTCAGGGATCAAACCCCAATTTAAAATGGGAACGTACGGCTACAACCAATATCGGTCTTGATTTTGCCATCTTGAGAAATAAGGTATCCGGTTCAATTGACGTGTATAATAAAAACACCAGTGACATGCTATTCGCCTATGCCGTATCCTCAACTTTAGTACCGGGCGGACGGATTAATGCAAATGGTGGCAGCGTCAACAACAAAGGGGTGGAGTTAACCCTGAATGCATCCCCTGTTAACGGCAAAAAGTTCAGCTGGTCAAGCTCTTTATCGCTGGCCTACAACAAAAACAAGATCACCAGCCTGAAGAACCCTTACACCAAGGGCGACTCCATCGCTTATTCAGACCCTGAAGGACCGGGCCAAACCAACTCAACCCTGCAGATCCTGAAAGTAGGCTACCCCATCGGTGAGTTCTTTTCTTTAAGATATGCCGGCAAAGATGCTAACGGCAGATCACTGTTCTACAGAAAAGATGGCTCTACTACCATCACCCCTGCCATCGGCACAGATTACTTTTACCTGGGCAACCCGCAGCCATCTATCATCATGGGATGGAACAACACCTTCCGTTATGGCAATTTCGATCTGAACGTGTTTTTTAGAGGAACTTTTGGCAACAAGATATTTGACGCCACCCGGGCGGATCTTTCTTATACCGCCGGTGCTACTGTAGGTAACATCCTCAACAGTGCTGCCAATGATAAGATACTCGATACCCGCAACTCCTTTTACTCCACCAGGTATATTGAAAATGGCTCTTATGTTCGGTTAGACAATGCCACATTGGGTTATAATATTAAAAGCCCGGTTAAATATGTAAACAACATCCACATTTACGTTTCGGGCAATAACATCTTTACCATTACCCCATACAAGGGTATAGACCCCGAAATAAACCAGGGAGGCGTAGCGCCGGGCATAGATTACAACAACTTCTATCCTAAAACACGCACATTCTTACTGGGTGCCAACGTAACATTTTAACCGTAGAATTTAAGGACATGAAAAAGATATTTTTTGGATTATTTACCACGATCATGGGGGCGCTGTTATTCACAGCCTGTCAGAAAGTTGATGTGCCGGTAACTGCAGAGCTCACCCCGGCTGCCTTTCCAAGAACCCCTGCCCAGTATGCTGCCGCAGAAGGGCCGATCTATATTGCCTTAAGAAACGACTTTGCTGTTTCTTACTGGTTTACGCAAAGCTGCTCAACAGACGAAGCTGTTCTGCCTACCTTCGGCCCTAACTGGATCGACGGTAATAAATACATAGAACTGCACCGCCATACCTGGACCAAGGACAATGCCTGGGTTAACTCAACCTGGGTATATTTAACCAATATGATCGGTACGGCAAACCAGACCATTTCCGTTTTCAATGGAGCTCCTGCCAGCGCTGCCAAAAGCACCAGTATCGCGGAGCTGAAGACCATGCGGGCTCTGGCCTATTACTGGATGATGGATCTCTACGGTGGTGTTCCACTGGATACCCTGTACGGAGCAACAACGTCTCATGCCAATGCCACACGTACACAAGTGTTTAACTATGTAGAGAGCGAGCTAAAGGCCTCAATTCCATACCTGCAAACTACGGTAAGCGCAGCCACTTATGGTAAACCTACCATCTATATGGCTTATGCCCTACTGGCTAAAATGTACCTTAATGCACAGGTATATACCGGTACACCGCGCTATGATGATTGTATTGCAGCGTGTGACAAAATCATCAGCTCTGGTTTATACAGTCTGGAACCGATGTCGACCTATCTGCAGATGTTTTATCCGACCAACGGGCCCAGTGCCAAGGAGTTTATCTTTGCCATTCCGTATGATCCGGCTACCACAAGCGGTACCATGTTTTATGCACGTTATGACCTGAACCGTAACCTGGGTATCAGGTATCTTTATTCCGGTTCTACACCAGGATCATATACAGACCCTATTATGAACCAGAGCAAAGGAAACGGCCTGATAAACAATATGCCAAGCGGTCCGCGTATGACCACCTCAGAGTATTATGCTAACTTTAATGATCCTAATGACGTTCGTAACAAACAATGGTTAACCGGCCCGCAATACTGGCAGGATGGGACGCCAATCATGGTTGCCACCACTAACATTGGTTACAACCAGTTATATACCGGTCCAAATCCAACCGCGTCTTATACGTATGCGCTGAATCTGACTCCGTTAACAGACAATTCATCTCGCCTTGGCGCCAATTCATTTGATTTGGGTAACGACGAAATTGCATGGAACACCGGTTACCGCAACATTAAGTTCTATCCGGATTATACCAATCCTATCAGCCGTAACCAGAACAACGACGTACCGATCTTCCGCTATTCAGATATTATTCTAATGAAAGCTGAAGCCATCCTGCGTGGCGGTGCGCCAACTTTAGGTGCAACTGCACTTACTTTGGTTAACCAGTTACGTGCAAACCGTACTACTTCGCCGGCATTGACAAGTGTGGCATTAATGGATATTTACGCTGAGCGCTGCCGCGAGTTTGCCTGGGAAACCTGGCACCGTAACGACATGATCCGCTTTGGCCAATATGAAAATACTTGGGGATTGGGTAAAACCAATACCGATACTTACCGTCGTATTTTTCCGATACCTGCTGTAGCTTTACAGACGAACAGCTCGCTGGTTCAAAATCCGGGCTATTAATATGGCCCACCCAGGAGCTGTATTGAAAGTGAAGTAAGGCATTTTCTTTGTACTCCTCGTGTCATCTTCGCGGTCTCAGTGTAATACTGAGGCCGCTGGAGGGACACAAAAACTACTTTATTAAATCATCCGTTTAAATTTATACCTGCATTGCCGCAGTACTCAACTCCCAACCAATTATATTGCCAGCGCCAACATGTTAACCGAAAGTCCTGCTATAGTTCAAACCATTAAACGTACCCGGCTTAAATCACTGGACGCCCTGCGTGGTTTTGACATGTTCTGGATCATCAGCGGTGAGGAAATTTTCCATGGCTTTGCAGATGTGGTAAAACAACGGTACAAGCTCGTCCAGGACCCTGTAACATGGCAGATCGCTACAGACAACCGCCTTTCTTTTTTTGAAAGGATAGCGGTTGGCATCAGCAATCAGCTTCATCACTCAGTTTGGAACGGCTTCACTTTTTACGACCTCATTTTCCCACTCTTCATCTTTATTGCCGGCGTTTCCATGGCTTTTTCCTACAGCAGCACTACCCCTGCTAACGCGGATGTGAAACGAAAACGCTACTATCAGTTAATTAAGAGAACCATCTTATTGATCTTATTCGGCATGGTAGTTAACGGCGCATTGAAATTTGAGGGCTATGAATATACCCGCTTTGCGAGTGTGCTGGGCCGTATTGCATTGGCCTGCTTTTTTGCAGCCTTGATTTACCTCAATAGTAATACCAGGTGGCAAATCGTGTGGTTCATCGTGATACTCGTCGGCTACTGGCTATTAATGAAATTTGTGCCGGTACCGGGCCATGGCGCTAATGTACTTACGCCTGATGGCAACCTGGGCTCATGGATTGATCAGCATTTTTTGCCCGGCAAACTGCACCGTAAGGTGTATGATCCCGAGGGATTACTCTCTACCATACCAGCCATTGGTACGGCCATGTTAGGACTCTTTACAGGTACTTTTTTACTACCGGAAAATTTGCGTGGGTGGTCCCAGGTAAAGAAAATGTTGGTGATGTTTAGCGCAGGCATCGCGCTGATCCTGCTTGCACTACTCTGGAACCTCGATTTCCCCATCAACAAAAATATGTGGACCAGCTCATTCACCCTCTACACCGGCGGATGGAGCCTCATTTTACTGGCCGCCTTTTATGGCGTTATTGATATTGCCGGCTACAAACGCTGGTGCGAGCCTTTGGTATGGATAGGCACCAACTCCATCCTCATCTATATTATGGCTCATGGGTTGGTTAATTTTCTGTATACATCGCAGTTTGTGTTCGGCGGGATGATTAAATCCATACCGGAGATCTGGCACCGTAGCATCTTGTGGACCGGTGTGCTGCTTATACAATTGTTATTGTTGCGATTTTTATATCGCCGCAAAATCTTTTTTAAGCTTTAAACTTCTTGCTTATATTGCTTCTTTCAACCTCTATACATGGGTAAGTTACAAACAGCCGACTGCATCGTATTTTTTGTTTATTTCATTATTGTAGCCAGCTACGGCTACTACGTTTATCATCGCAAAAAATCGCAACAACTTGACGCCAAGGAATACTTCCTGGCCGAAGGATCGCTCACCTGGTGGGCCATTGGGGCATCATTGATCGCCTCCAATATTTCAGCTGAACATTTTATCGGCATGTCCGGCTCGGGCTTCGCGCTGGGGCTGGCTATTTCCTCCTATGAATGGATGGCAGCCGCTACGCTGATCCTCGTGGCTGTTTTTATTATTCCGGTATATCTCAAGAACAAGATCTTTACCATGCCGCAATTTCTGTCAAAGCGGTACAATGACCAGGTAAGTACCATTATGGCTATTTTTTGGCTGCTGGTATATGTTTTTGTAAACCTCACGTCTATCTTATACCTCGGCGCGCTGGCCATATCCTCCATCTCGTCCATCGATTTTGGTTGGTGCGTAGTAGCGCTCTGCATATTCTCCATGATCGTTACGCTTGGCGGCATGAAGGTAATTGGCTATACCGATGTTATACAGGTTTTAGTGCTCATTATCGGCGGGTTAGTAACCACTTACCTTTCCCTGTACCTCCTCGCTCAGCATTATGGTTTCGGCAATAACATCTGGAAAGCACTCGGCGTACTGCGAAAAGTAGCGCCGGAGCACTTTCATATGATCTTTAAGCCAACCGATAAATACTACAATGAACTCCCGGGCATATCTGTATTAATTGGCGGGATGCTGGTTAATAACCTGGCCTACTGGGGCTGTAACCAATACATTGTACAACGCGCACTCGGAGCCGACCTGCCCACAGCGCGGAAAGGCATTCTGTTCGCGGCATTTTTGAAACTGCTGGTTCCGGTAATTGCGGTGTTGCCGGGCATTGTGATGTATATTCTGCATAGCAAGGGCATGTTTGCCGCACAAATGAGTGATAATGGCGTAGTAAAGCCAGATCACGCCTACCCAACCTTAATGAACCTACTGCCAACAGGACTTAAAGGTGTCGCCTTTGCTGCGCTTACTGCGGCTATAGTGGCTTCACTGGCGGGTAAGGCTAATAGTATCTGCACCATTTTCTCGCTGGATATTTACCGCAAGTACATCAATAAAAATGTGGGTGAGCGTAAACTGGTACTGGTTGGAAGGGCCGCTGTTGTAGTTTCGATGGTCATTGCGGGCGTAGTTGCTCCTACCCTCCGCTCTTTAGATCAGGCATATCAGTTTATACAGGAGTATGTGGGCTTTATTTCCCCAGGCGTACTGGCTATTTTCCTGCTTGGCTTTTACTGGAAGCGTACAACCGCCACCGCCGCGCTTGTGGGTGCACTGGTTACCATTCCGTTCTCAACGGCGCTTAAATTTTTGCCGCGATGGACAAACGGCGCTTTCCCGGATTATCCTTTCCTAAATCGCATGACCATCGACTTTGTAGTGGTAACAATATTGATGGTAGTCATCAGTTTGGCCACACCTAAGAAACCCGATAGTACTCATAACATCGAGGTGGACACGTCTATGTTCAGCGTAAAGAGAAGCTTTGCCGTGGGATCTGTGATCATTGTTGGTATCCTGACGGCATTGTATACTGTGTTCTGGTAATATTAAATCGCCATGAAAAAATTAATCTTAGCTACCATTGCCGCAATGGCCCTGACCTGCCAGGTACGGGCACAAGCTATAGAACCGGCTTCCGCCGGGTTAGTTAAGCGGTTACTGCCAACCCGTTACAATAGCTTTGTAATTGAACCGCTTAAAGGCAACAACGGCCGCGACGCTTTTGAGCTGCAGAGCCGTGGTAGTAAAATTGTGCTGCGTGGAAATACTGGTGTAGCAGTAGCCTCCGCCCTCTATTATTACCTTACCGAGTATTGCCATTGCCAGGTTACCTGGAACGGCACCAACCTGCACCTGCCTGCGGAACTGCCTGTTGTTGCGCATAAAGTAGTTAAAAACACGCCATACAAGCTTAGATACTATCTTAACTACTGTACCTTTAATTATACCATGAGCTGGTGGGACTGGCCTCGCTGGGAAAAGGAGATTGACTGGATGGCCCTGCATGGCCTTAACATGCCGCTCGCTATTACCGGCGAAGAATATACCTGGTACCTGGTATACAAGGACCTTGGTTTTACTGATAATGAGCTGAAAGACTTTTTTACTGGGCCCGCCTATTTTTCATGGTTCTGGATGGGTAATATGGATAAATGGGGCGGTCCGCTTCCCCTGCATTGGATGCAGTCGCACTACGCCCTCCAAAAGAAAATATTAGCACGGGAACGTGCATTAGGCATGAAACCGGTATTGCCTGCATTTACCGGCCATGTACCGCCTGCCTTTAAAATCAGGTTCCCCGAAGCGAAGCTTAAAACTACCAACTGGCACAACGGCTTTGCCGATACCTACATTCTCGATTCGGAAGATCCGCTTTTTGCCAGGATTGGTAAACTGTTCCTGGAAAAACAGCGGCAGCTGATGGGAACCGACCACTACTATTCGGCTGATACCTTTAACGAGAACGAGCCACCGTCTGACAATCCCGAATATCTAAGTAAACTCAGCGCACGTGTTTATGAGGGTATGAGACAGGCCGACAGCAGCGCCGTTTGGGTGATGCAAGGATGGTTGTTCTATAGTGACCGGAAATTTTGGAAAGAACCGCAAACCCGCGCCTTGCTTAGTGCCATACCTGATGATAAAATGATCGTGCTGGATCTGGCCACAGAAATAGAACCGGTTTGGAAACGCACCGACGCCTTCTACGGAAAACCCTGGATCTGGAACATGCTGAACAATTTCGGCGGCAACACCAACCTATTTGGACGTATGGACGTAGCAGCGGAAGAACCTGCCCAAGCCCTGCACAATCCTGCAAGTGGAAAACTGACGGGCATTGGCCTTACGATGGAGGGTACCGAAACGAACCCGGTACTGTACGAACTGCTTACAGATAACATCTGGCGAAATGAACCGATAAACGCCGATCAGTGGCTTGCCCAATATCAACTTAATCGCTACGGGAAAAACAACGCCGAAGCGGCCAAAGCCTGGAAAACACTACATAGCACAGTTTACACTGTTCCCCAGGATAAATTTATCCGTGATGGCGCGGAATCTATTATACAGGGACGCCCTACGCTTGACAGCTCTGCCGTTTGGGCCAGCACGCGCTTAAACTATAATGCCAAAGATCTGCTTCCCGCCTGGCAGGCTATGGTCAACGCCGCGCCTGATCTTAAACAAAGTGATGGCTACCAGTTTGACCTGGTAGATGTAACCCGGCAAGTATTGGCCAATTATGCCTTACCGCTTCAACGTAAATGGGTGGCGGCTTATCAGCATAAAGATCTTGCAGACTTTAAGAAATACAGTACCGAATATATTACGCTTATTGACGACATGGACCGCCTATTAGCCACACGGAAAGATTTTCTGTTGGGCCGATGGGTGGCAGATGCGCGGTCAAATGGCATTACACCTAATGAAAAAGCACTTTACGAGTTCAACGCCAAGGATTTGATCACTTTATGGGGCGACAAGGATAGTCCCCTGCATGAGTATGCCTGCAAACAATGGAGCGGCCTTTTGAGCGACTTCTACAAGCCACGCTGGCAACAGTTCTTTGCCCAGCTAAGCTTGGATATGGAAGGTAAAAAACTGCTTGATAAAGATGCTTTCGCTCAACAGATCAAAAACTGGGAATGGAACTGGGTGAACACCCGGAAGGACTACCCTACGCAGACCAAGGGCAATCCTGTTGATGAAGCTTTGAAATTGTATAAGAAGTATTGGAAGGTGGTTAATAAGGCTTATTAAAGGTTAACAAAAAGTACTTCTGTAGTGCTACCTTAGGAAAGGTTGTGTTAGAACTCGTGGCTGCGTCCTTTTGCTTTGTACTGTTCCTACTATGGCAGGGCCAGTGCTAGCCACAAAAGGCCGGGCCACATTAAGACGGTTATTTACCCCCTCTAAATCTCCTCCGAAGGAGGAGACTTTTAAATAACGCACGTCTTAAAGCTCTCTTCCGGGGAGGGAGCGGTTTCGACAGCAGATAGCCTCGGGTGAAATTAGGCAGAAGAAGTGGAAATGCGGGTTGGCAAGGGCTTTCAAGATTCTGCTGAAGCAGGGAAAGTGGGAACGAAGTAAGGCAAAAGATTGCAGCCCGTGCTTCTGCCTGATTTGCAGGGAAGGCCCTTGTGTGACAAGAGGCCTTTTGCTGTCTTGATCTTTTGCCTGCTTTTGGATCAAGCCAAAAGTAGGAGCCCTCCCGCTGCTCGAGCGGGTCTTGCATTGATAGTAGCATAAATTCCTGTGCATAAAGAGAAAAGGTTCCAGTACCAAAAATCAATATATTTTCAGTACCAGAACCCTTTAACTTCAACATCTTATTTCTCAGTCGATAACGAATACGGCGCATCCTCAGCCCTTACTCCCCGTTGCTTGTTAGGATGGGCAGACATCTGATAGTTGAGCGTAGCTCCCTGGAACAAAGCATGGTGACTTAGCCAATTATAATCATAAGGTTTGCCATTTACGGTAAGACTGCTGATATAGCGATTGGTATCACTGTTCGCCGGCGCATTAATTACTACTTTTTTACCGTTTTCGAGGTTAAGTGTCATGCGTTTAAATAGCGGTGCGCCCAATACATACTGATCTGAGGCGGGACAAACAGGATAAAAACCCATCGCCGAGAACACATACCAGGCTGAGGTTTGTCCGTTATCCTCGTCGCCGCAATAGCCATCAGGGGTGGCTCTGTACATGCGGTTCATGGTTTCTCTGGCCCAATATTGCGCCTTCCACGGTTCACCACCGTAACTGTACAGGTATATCATATGCTGAATAGGTTGATTGCCATGAGCATATTGTCCCATTCCGGCTATTTGCATCTCGCGGATCTCGTGAATTACCTGTCCGTAATAGCTATCATCAAAAATCGGCGGCATACTAAATACCGAATCAAGTTTTTGGGTGAAGCGCTGCTTTCCGCCCATCAGATTGATCAGTCCCTGGATATCGTGGAACACGCTCCAGCTATAGTGCCAACTGTTACCTTCGGTAAAGGCATCACCCCACTTAAACGGATTAAAAGGCGTTTCAAATGAACCATCTTTATTCTTACCGCGCATCAGTCCGGTTTGTGGGTCGAACAGATTGCGATAGTTCATGGCATGCTTGCGGTAAATTCCAATTTCAGACTCTGGTTTGCCCAACGCCTTGCCTAATTTATAAATCGCAATATCATCATAAGCATATTCCAGTGTACGGGCAGCATTCTCGTTGATCTTTACATCGTAAGGCACATAACCGAGCTGGTTATAATAATCAACACCTCTGCGGCCGGCAGCTCTTGGGCCTTCGGCATTAGCATCGTGTACCAGAGCTTTGTAAAGCGTTTCAATGTCATAGCCACGTAGACCTTTCAGGTAAGCCTCAGACACCACAGAGGCTGAGTTGTTTCCCACCATCACATCGGCATAACCGGGACTTGACCATTCTGGCAGCCAACCGCCTTCTTTATAATCGTTGATCAGCCCTTCCTGCATTTCCTTATTAATGGAAGGGAACATGAGGTTAAGGAATGGATAAAGCGCACGGAATGTATCCCAGAAACCGGTACCCGCAAACATATAACCCGGTTCTATCTCACCATTGTACGGGCTCCAATGTACTGGCTTTCCCTGAGCGTTTATTTCATACAACTTGTTGGGAAAAAACAGCATACGGTACATACAGGAATAGAACGTGCGCGTTTGATCCAGCGTACCGCCCTCAACGTCAATACGGCCAAGGGTATTGTTCCATACATCGCGTGCTTTGGTACGCGTTACGTCAAAACTGTCGTGACCAAGTTCGCGCTGTAGGTTAAGCTCAGCCTGTGCTTCGCTGATAAAAGAAGAAGCCACCCGCAGATGCACTTGTTCACCTTTATTGGTTTTAAAACCTATTACGGCCAAAGCGTGATTACCCGTAAACTCAAGTCCTTGCTGAGGGATGGTGTCATTATAAACTTTAGCAAGCGTTATCGGCTTATCGGTATAAATTACGAAGTAGTTTTTGAAGTTTTTTAGCGGGCCGCTTGCATAGCGGGTAGAATAGCCAACGATCTTATTTTCGCCGGGGATAATCTGCACGTGTGATCCATGGTCAAAAGCATCGATTACGATGAATGAGCTGTCGTTCTTTGGAAATGTAAAACGAAACTGTGCTGCTCTTTCTGTCGGGGTAAGTTCGGCCTTAACATCCCAATCGGCCAGGTAAACACTGTAATAATTTGGCTTAGCGATCTCAGTTTTGTGCGAAAACCAACTGGCCCTACTTTTCTGATCAACTTTAAGATGACCGGTTACAGGCATAATGGCAAACCGGCCATAATCATTCATCCAGGGCGAAGGTTGGTGGGTTTGTTTAAAGCCGTTGATCTTATAAGCATCATAAGTATACTGCCAGCCATCTCCCATTTTACCGGTCTGTGGTGTCCAGAAGTTCATCCCCCAGGGTAAGGCTACAGCCGGGTAGGTATTTCCGTTAGATAACTCATAATGAGATTGCGTTCCCATCAAGGGATTCACGTAGTCGATCGGTGAACTTCCCGGATGCGCGTTTTTTTTTTGCGCCAGCATAACGGCAGGAAGCAAGGTGAGCAGTAGAGTGTATATTCTTTTCATTGTCAGTTATTGTTCAGCAGAATCGGTTGTGTTCAACATCTTTTTAAGTTCAAATATCAGTAAAAAAAAAATCCAGAAACGAATATCCATGCGGAGTTCATTTTATTAACCGAAAAATCTGGCACTGAATTGATTTTTATATTGGTGGCGCAATGATACCGCCGAACGTTTAAAAAAAGGGTTAAAAAAGGGGTTAAAACGGAATAAATTTTATTAACCTACCGTCTTTTAACCCTCCTTTAACCTCCCAAACAGCAAAAAACGGAAATGATTGAATTTAAACGGCGGGTTGATATAGAGGTTCTACCATACCGTACACTAGAACGTCTTTACAGTAAAACTTTGTCGAAACTAGTGGGGTATTCCTCGCCTAAGGACTTGCTGTACTCTAGCGAGAACTGGTCGTAAATTTTTTTGGAGTGCTCTATTCCCTTTAACATCCTGATGCTTTTTAACTCATAACGAAAAGCCTCATCATTAAAAGGATCAACCACAAGAATTAACCTGGTAAGCTCTAAAATGTCTTTAAACTTTTTCTCTTTATACAAGGTCTCGAGCTGAGGGATCAATGCACTGAGTATAGTTTCCTCATACCCCTGCTTAAAGTCATCCAGCCAGGCATCAGGCATATCAGCCAAAAATGCTCCCCGCTTAATGAGCGAACGGCAGTCAGTGTTGTAAATCTCCTGAATATGATTTAACAGGCTAAAATAGTCGCAAAAAAATGGCTCTTCAATGGTAAAGATGTAGCTATCATTCACAAAAGACAGCTGGATGCCATCTAATCCACTAATGCTGCTCCGGAGATGATTAAAGGTAACACCGCGAAGATTCTTGGTTTTGGCAATATCCTTATCGGGCCATAAGATCTGAGAGATCCTTTTTGAAGCTACCCCCTTGCCTTCCTTGCTATTTAACAGCAACAGCAGAAACAGTTGTTTAATTTTAGGACTGAACAAATATGTTATGTCCTTACTTTCATTATCAAACACGGTAAACTCTCCAAGCAGGTAAGCGGCATTCTGCATTTTAGCAAATCTGGCATTCTCAACAATACGACCAGTTTCTGACACTGCCGCAGCAGCTTGCCTGATACTCCGCCGGCGTTTTACAAATATTAGAAAAGCCAATATTCCCAAGCCTGCCCCCCCTGCAACTATCGCCCAAAACCATCCAGGGAGCCCATTCTTTTTAACAGATAGCGATTGCAAATAAGCGGCGGAACTAACCGGAGGCGCAGAAAGGCCATATACTCTAACTGTAGAATGCAGCGGATTGGTAAACTCCTGAATAGCGCAGAAAAACTGTGCCGTCCTTGCGTTATAAAACAGGTTAATATCAGTTTCAATTTTCTCGGATGTTACTGGAATGGGCGCGCCCACTATTTCATAGGAGCCGTCCTTAACAGAGAATTTGTATAACCGAAGACTCGTTTTTGCTACCTCATGCGGATAGCACAACGCGTAAAAGTACTTTTTATCCTTAGAGATGATCAGGTTATTGGCGGGTACAAACCGTTCAGTAGGTTGTATGGCCCAGCAACGCTTAACAGTGTGAGATTTAAGATTGATGCGGTAGAGATCATAAAACTGCTTACCGCCGATGATCTGGTTGCCCGAATCGTTGCCGTAGCCCCCAAACAGCAATACCTCATCATTTGAAAAAGCCCCTACTGCGGCAAAAAACCGCGGACTGATGCGATCCCCCTTAAAACTGACCTGTTCCCATTTATCGGCTTGCTGATTGTATCTAAAAAAAGTGTTGTAGTATTTGAACGCCCCATATCCGCCAAACAGATAAATACTGTCTTGTGCCGGGTTATAAAAAACATTATGATGATGCCGTTGGCTCGAAAAAACCGCCTTGCCAATGGGCTGCCACGACAGATCTCGCATGTCAAGCGCGGCAATGCTGGGGAAACCGGGCTGCACGTCAAAAGCCTCGTACACATAACACTTATTTTGCCGGGCGTTAAATATACTCTTACCCAGCACCATCGGTACGGGTAGCTGATTCTTATACTTAATGGCTGCTGAGCTATTGTCGGTTAAATTATAAATCAGCAATGAATCCCTTTGGTATATGAACAGCCTCTGCCCCAATGTGTCAAAATTAAGACCGGCCACTTCGTTAAAACCGTGGGTGAATACTGGTTTCCAGAAATAAGAATCATTAATGAGCCATATCGGATTTTCGACAGAACCAATAGATGCACCGCCATCATCATGTACCAGCTTTCCTCTCCATTCATTTAGCGGGAAAAAATATCTAGATGACTTATCACTAATCAGAAGATTCCTGATAGCCATATTAGGCACTTCGGTGTAATACTGGTTTTTGCCAAAAATAATTTTGCCAGGCAACTCTGACGCAAAGCTAAATCCGGTAGCCTTATAGCTTTTATTGTCGACACTTAAAATTACAGCGTTATCAGCGAGATCAAAATCAACCTTTATCCTGATCCAGTTCCGTTTTTCGAGCTGGTATTGCTGCAGGGGGATGCTTAGTTTATTACTAACCCGGTCGATATTAAAATTGAGATAGCCGGTGTGGTTGGTATTAATATAGCTTAAACTGTAGGAATTGCTGTTTTTGTCTGAAACGTTGAAAATATAACCAAGGTGGATCTTGTCCCATAGCTTCAGATCGAAACTCATTTCCAACCGTTTGCTGAAGGTTACATCTGAGCTCGAAAAAACGCTATAAGAAGTTCTTTTGGCTACCAGACTATCATTTGAGGAGAACATGAGGCCCTGCGCTTTAGATTTCATTACCGCCAGGCACCCTATAATTACAACAACAAGCTTAATTAAGTTAAAATATAACTTATTGGCTTTCAGCATAAAAACACAAAATTACAACAATCGGAGGTTTAATGGTCCGCTATGGCTAAGTTAAGTCTTTTACGCTTACCGTAATATTAGAATTTCTATATCGCGCGAGGGGAAGCGATAAGAGGCTACTGCAGCACTCCTATAGCAGCTTTTCAGAGAGCTAAAGCTGGTACAAAACGCAGGCTGGCAATAATGCCAGCCTGCCTTAAATTTTAACTATTTTTATAGTGAACCTCACTCATGGAGCGCAGCTGTTCTGCAGCATACTCTGGTGTAATGTCCCGTTGTGGACCGGCAAGCATTTCATAACCCACCATAAATTTCTTAACCGTAGCCGACCGTAGCAAAGGCGGATAAAAGTGCATGTGCCAGTGCCATTGCGGAAACTCGCCCATATTAACAGGTGCCTGGTGCATACCTGCCGAATAAGGGAACGAAGTTTGAAAAATATTATCGTACCTTACTGTCAAGCGCTTCAGGGCGTCGGCAAGCGCTTCCCGCTCCGCTTCTGTAAATTGAAGAATGTTCTGCACATGGCGTTTGCTGATGATCATTACTTCGTAAGGCCATACTGCCCAGAAAGGCACCAGCACTGCAAAATATTCATTTTCAAAAACTATCCTTTCCTGTTTTTGCTGTTCCAGCGAGAGGTAGTCGGCCAGGAGGCTCCTGCCGTGGGCTTTGAAATAATTTTGCTGATTGAAGGTCTCTTTCTGAATCTCTGCCGGAATGCCATTCTGCGACCAGATCTGCCCGTGGGGATGTGGGTTAGAGCACCCCATTATTTCGCCCTTATTCTCGAAGATCTGAATGTATTTAATCCAGTCGTGGCTGGCGAGTTCTTTAAACTCCCTACACCACAAATCAACAACGCCTTTTATTTCCTCGCGGCTAAGCTGCGGCAATGTAAGATCATGCCGGGGCGAAAAACTGATCACGCGACAAATTCCACGCTGCCCAACAGCTTTAAGCAGCCCCTGTTCATTTACCTCGCCCTCAGCCGTATCTGGCAATAAGGCCGCAAAATCATTGGTAAACGCAAAGGCTTCCTTATAATCGGGATTTACGGAGCCATCAGCCCTGCTATTACCCGGGCATAGGTAACATTTGGGATCGTAGGCCGGCCGGTTATCAGGAGGAAGGCTTTCCACCTTGCCTTGCCACGGCCGTTTAGTGCGATGAGGGGATACCAATACCTGCTCACCGGTCAAAATATTCTCCCGGATGTGCGGATTGGAAATAAATGAAGCGTCTAATTTCATGATTAAAAACAATTGGTATATTAAAAAATTTCCGGCTGTGTCATCCCGGAAGTAATCCACTAACTCAGTGTATGATTAACAATATGGAAACCGTTATCGGTACATCATTTTAACAATCAGACTATAAGGTTGTTATGGCTGCCTACAACTAATTACCTGACGGGAATTGGCTGTACAAATTTACAAATGTCATTCATACATTTATATTTTTTTTAAAGATTGTTGATTTTGTTAGCCATATACCTTTATTCGATGCTCAACACGCGCTGGATTATCGGGCTTTACTCAGGAAACTGGTTTGTGTTTATTGCTTTTAATGATTAGCATTTCATCACCGTCTTTTTGAAACTCATAGGGCACTTTTTGAATGTCTGTGATAAAATTCCTGCTGAGAATGGCCAGCAGTTCGTCGAAAAAAATAGGCTTTTTTGCATCTAAGTTGAGAATAGGAAAGATTCGCAATTCATGGCAAACCCTCATAATCTCGGCTATTGCTTCTAAATGAAAACTTAGTTCAAGGTTATCGTAGAGCAATAAGAAGTGCGAACTCAAACCTAATTCAAAAGTGTTATCGTTAAATAATGTTCGATCGGGAAGTGCATGATCGATATACCTTGTATGTTCACGGTCCTGCTCAAAATCCAGCAAGAATTCGCTCATTGCCGCCATTCTTATCTGTAGTAATTCTTCTACATTGCGAATACCCTTCCAAATAAAATTAGAGGCGTTAGCGCGCATTTGCCCTATTACCTCCAAACAGGTTTCATCAATTCGTTTTTTAATATCATCGACAGAAAATCGGTACAATGGATCGATGGATATAACCTGTTTACCGATTCTATGCATTTCGGCATTAAAGCTCGCCGGTCCGTCGCCAAAACTGATGATCCTTTTAGAAAGATCATTATCGGACAAGGCAAACATTTGCTGATATTCTTTTAAAGTTCTGCCCCAAGGGACAACACTATTCAATTCAAAGGCCATTTTTGAAAAATTAAATTGTAATAAAAATAAGCGGGGTATACTGGACTTATGCCTCTACAAAAAGAAAAATTAGTTCTAAATAGGCATAATGATCACTGCCGCGTTGCTGGAGCTACGCCACCAATTGAGTTTGGCTATGTAGTAGTTGATCATGGCGACCAAGATATGACTATGGGGTATTAAATACAAATTAGTCGATCCTTAGAATTTTTTTATCTATGGATAGGAATACTAGTTATCGTTGAAATATTTTTCGTAGATAATGGATTCAGAAATTTGAAAACTGACATAGCGGAAAACAAAAAAAGCCTTCTAATTCATCATTAGAAGGCTTCCTCAAGTGATTCCGTTTGGATTCGAACCAAAGACCTACTGCTTAGAAGGCAGTTGCTCTATCCAGCTGAGCTACGGAACCATCGCAAATTGTTTTTCGCGGTGCAAATATGCATAAATTGGTTTATAATGACAATAGGTTTTTACAAACCGTTGATTTTTCATTTTGCTTGCCTTTTGTATGTCAACATACTTTAGTTTTTGTTGTAACGAGCACAAATAAACTTTATGCAGATAAAACTTTTTTCAGCAAACGATTTTTAATATCTTATTATAGGTAAGAAATTAAAGTCAACTCAATACCACTGTGTTTGATTCAAACTTATTATTAAATTTATAAGTTATAAATTATTAATATTGTGATGTGCGAATAGAACCTTCTGAAAAGCGCCTTAACTTTTTACGGAAAACAAGGGAAGTTTAACTTAAAAATTTTGTTCAATTATAGATTTTTTGCAAACAAAAACACTCTTCAAAATCGTTGATTTTACGCTTTAAATCAGTTTTTTACAATTAAAAAATACAAAGTGTTTTTTTTACAATTAGTAAATCCTACTTTTAACCGATTTTTCTTAAAAACTTAACATATGATCATTATCGCTGACGGCGGCTCAACTAAAACAAATTGGTGTCTGGTTACCGGAGATGGAAAGAAAGTTTATTTTAATACCGAGGGCTATAATCCCTATTTTGCGAGTAAAGAGTATATCATTCAGTCGTTACAGCAAAATCTGCCCACAGATCTGGCTATAGATCAAATTACCGAGGTAAATTACTATGGCGCAGGTTGTTCTACAGCAGAAAAAAACAAAATTGTAGAAGAGGCCATGCAAGGTGTATTTACCCAGGCAAAAGTAAACGTAGGTCATGATCTCCTGGCTGCCGCCCGTGCATTGCTCGGTAATTCTGAAGGTTTTGCTGCCATTTTAGGCACCGGCACCAATACATGTATTTACGATGGTAAAAACATCCTCCATAATATTGACTCAGGCGCATACATCCTGGGCGACGAAGGCAGCGGCTGTTACATCGGTAAAAAATTATTGATCGACTACCTGCGCGGTTATATGCCCGAAGCTGTTCGCAAAAACTTTTGGGAAACTTATAAACTTACGCCAGATGATATTAACGACTACGTTTACTCAAAACCGTTGGCTAACCGCTTTTGCGCAAGCTTCAGCAAGTTTGTGTATGACAATAATGTTCATATTGAATACTCGAGAGGCCTTGTAAGAACTTCCTTCGAAGACTTTTTCCGCAACCTGGTTTCTCATTATCCAGATTATCAGAAATATACATTCAACTGCATTGGTTCTGTAGGTTATAATTTCCGCAATGTACTGGAAGAAGTAGTAACTGAGTACGGTATGGTTGTAGGTAACATTATTCGCTCTCCTATAGATAACCTGGTTAAATACCACATGGAACTGGCTCCAAGCCAGTTGTAATTACAAGTTACGAATTACGATTTTAGATTTATATAAAAGAGCTGGTTGACGATCAACCGGCTCTTTGTATTTTACATTAAATACAAAGATGGCTTGCAAATTTGGAAGCCATCTTTGTTATCCTCTTCTCATTCGTAAATGGTAAATCTAAAATCGTAATTCCGCTCATTTATCGAGGTTGAGTTCATTCTGGAATATCTTGGCGTATTTGCGGCGATCAAACTTGTAGAGTTTTGCCGCGCGGTATGATACGCCTTTCTGCTTCTCGTCGAGTTCCTTCAAAAAGCCGTAGCTCAACATTTTTTTCCTGAAATTACGTTTGTCGAGCTTTTTGTTCAGAATAGCTTCATAAAGCAGTTGCAACTGCGTTAAGGTGAACTTCTCCGGCAGCAGTTCAAAAGCTATTGGCTGATAGCTCAGCCTCCGGCGCAGCTTGTTGAAACCGGTCTTAAAAATATCGCTATGGTCAAACGCAAGTTTTGGCAAATCGTTAACCGGATGCCAGAACGCTTTTTTTGCATAGTGCGAGACCGGCCTTAGTTCTTTTTGTCCGTTAATGCGGATCAATGCATAGTAAGCAACCGTAATTACGCGCCCCTGAGGGTGGCGGTCAACTTCGCCAAACGTATGAAACTGCTCCATGTGCAGATCACGCAAACCTGTAAGCTCATATAATATACGTTCGGCAGCGTCGTCAATGCTTTCATCCTGGCCCACAATGTAGCCCGGCAAAGCCAGCCAATCCTTAAATGGCTCTTCATTACGCTCTATCAGTAATATTTTTAATTCGCCTGCTTCAAACCCGAATATCACACAGTCAATCGAGAATACTGATTCAAAAGTTGGTAATTTTACTTCCAAATTACTTGTTAATTAAGTTTAACGATTTAAAGATATATGCTTAATTTCGAATCTAAAAAAAAATAAATTAATTTTACTTCGTGTAAGCATTACACCTATCTTCGCAGCATATTTTTGTAACGCAACATGAGTAAAATTTCCAAGATAGCAGTTCTCACTTCTGGCGGTGATGCGCCGGGAATGAACCCCTGTATCAGGGCAGTCGTAAGAACGGCAATATACAACAAACTACAGGTTTTTGGCATTCGCCAGGGCTATCAGGGGCTCATCGATGATGATATATTTGAGATGGACACCCGCTCGGTGAGCAACATCCTCAATTTGGGCGGTACTATCCTCAAAACTGCCCGGTGTATGGAGTTCAAAACCCCGGAAGGCATGAAAAAGGCCTACGATAACCTGAAGAAGAATGACATTGATGCCCTGGTGGTTATCGGCGGCGACGGTACCTTTACCGGTGCGGTACGTTTTTCACAGGCTTATCCGGATATCCGTGTAATGGGTGTTCCCGGTACTATAGATAATGACCTGCCAGGCACTACCTATACTTTAGGTTTTGACACTGCCGTAAATACAGTTATAGAAGCTATAGATAAGATCAGGGATACTGCCGACGCCCATGACCGCCTGTTCTTTATCGAAGTAATGGGCCGCGACTCAGGCGCTATAGCCCTGCGTGCAGGTATATCATGCGGCGCTGAAGCTATCTTACTCCCGGAAAAAGAAACGGCTATCGAAGACCTCATCCAAAATTTGAAAGCCGGCCAGTACAATAAAAAGTCGTCAAGTATTGTTATTGTAGCTGAAGGAGACAAACATGGCGGTGCTTATGATATTGCACAAATGGTGAAAAAAGAAGTAGCTATTTACGACGTTAAAGTTACTATATTAGGCCACCTCCAAAGAGGGGGTAGCCCGACCGCGTTTGACCGCGTGTTGGGAAGCCGCCTTGGGTTTGCCGCCGTTAACTCTTTAATAGCAGGCGAATCTGGCAAGATGGTGGGATTGGAGGCCAACCATATCGTTTTAACAGGCATTGAAGAAGCGCTTGAACAACAACGTGAATACAGCCTGGAATTCGATCTTTTAGAGATGGCTGAAGTATTATCGATCTGATTTTAATGTTTGCAGTAGTATACAGTGGTTCAAATTATGCCGACTGGCGACTGGCGGACAAAAGCCGCACGGTGGCTTCTTTTAAAACACCGGGCATTAATCCGCAATTTCACGACCAGCGGTATATACTGCAGTTACTAAACAAAAACATTAATCTTATTCATCACGCAGAAGAAATTAAGCGCATCTATTTTTTCGGAGCGGGCGCATCTTCTGAAGAAATGAAGACCATTGTAAAAGACGCCCTCTCTATCTTTTTCATTAACAGCCGTATAACTGTTGAGCACGATATACAAGCTGCGGGCATTGCCTGCTGTAAAAAAAGCCCCGGAATTGTTTCTGTTTGCGGAAGCGGATCAAACGCCGCCTGGTACGACGGGAAAAAAATTAAACCAAACAATTACGGGCTGGGTTACATTTTAGCTGATGAGGGTTCTGGTAATTGGCTTGGTCGTCAGCTCATTAAAGGTTATATGAACGATACGCTTCCGGAAAGTATCAAGAAAAAGTTTGTGCGTAAGTACGAACCTAACCGCAAAACCTTGCTGGATAAGATTTACCGGCAAAAACAACCTGCTGTTTTTTTAAACTCGTTTACAGAGTTCTATGTAGACAACCTTGCCGACAGCTTTATTAGCGACACGGTAAACTACGGATTTTCATTGCTGGTTAACACCTACATTATCCCATTAAAAAAGCAGCACCCCGATGCCAGAGTTTACTTTGCTGGTTCTGTAGCCGAAACCTTTCAGGACCACCTGCGTGAGGCCGCCGCACAATCGGGCATTGAAATCGCTAACATTATCAGAGAACCTATTAATAATTTATTAAACTACTATTCAAATAAAAATTAAAAAAATCATGAAAATAGGAATTAACGGATTCGGCCGTATTGGTCGTTTGGCTTTCAGAGCCGCAATAGAAAGACCAGATGTTGAAGTTGTAGGTATCAACGACCTTGTTGAACCTGATTACATGGCTTACATGTTAAAGTACGACTCAACCCACGGCGCTTTCAAAGGCACTGTTGCTGTTGAAGGTGGCCACTTGGTGGTTAACGGCAAAACTATCCGTGTTACTGCTGAAAAAGACCCAGCTAACTTAAAATGGGACGAAGTAGGCGCTGAAGTTATCATTGAATCTACAGGTTTATTCCTTACTCAGGAAGCTGCCAGCAAACACATCCAGGCCGGTGCCAAGAAAGTGGTAATGTCTGCTCCTGCTAAAGATGATACCCCAACTTTCGTTATGGGTGTAAACCACAAGGAATTAAAAGCCGACCAAACTATCGTATCAAACGCTTCTTGTACTACCAACTGTCTTGCTCCTATCGCTAAGGTGTTAAATGACAAATTTGGTATCGAAGAAGGCTTAATGAGCACAATCCACGCGGTTACTGCTACTCAGAAAACAGTTGACGGTCCGTCTGCAAAAGACTGGAGAGGTGGTCGTGGTGCTTACCAGAACATCATCCCTTCTTCAACTGGTGCTGCTAAAGCTGTGAGCCTGGTTATCCCTGCGCTGAAAGGTAAATTAACCGGTATGTCATTCCGCGTACCAGTTGCAGACGTTTCTGTAGTTGACTTAACTGTACGTTTAAGCAAGCCTACTTCTTATGACGATATTAAGAAAGCTATGAAAGATGCTTCTGAGAACGAATTAAAAGGCATTTTAGGTTATACTGAAGACGAAGTGGTATCTGAGGACTTCAAAGGCGATTCTCGTACCTCTATTTTTGATGCAAAAGCAGGTATCGCTTTGAACAACAACTTTATTAAAGTAGTATCTTGGTATGATAACGAATGGGGTTACTCAAACAAACTGATTGACCTGGTTCAGGAAATCGGTAAAAAATAAACCATTATAAAATTAGATGCAGAAGCCGGCGATGAGTCGGCTTTTGTTGTTTATCCCTCTAATCTATCTCCCCTTGCGCTCATCTGCGATGAGTGCTTAACATGGGTGGGCGATTATATCGCCCTGGCATAAAGACATCGCGATGCAATCGCTAAACTACATTAAGCACGCGATGCAATCGCGCGCAAGAAAATCAGTTCACTGACAGCAATGGTTCATTACTTTAACCTCACTCCACATACCGCCTCCTTTTCTCCCTTCGATATTCCCATGGCGGCTCAGGATTCGGCTCCTGCCATAAACCTAAATGCTGTTCGCGAGCCTGCAGTTCAAGCTCAGCCAACTTTTCGTCCTTGGAGTAATACTTATATTGCCAGGCATAACCGTTCTTCACCAGTTCATAATTCACGTTAGTACCATCATCAAGTAATACCGTTGCAATTGTCCGTCCATAGCGATCGTGGCCCCTCACCTGGAGTTTCACACTTTTGCCAAAACAAAGATCTGCTGTAAACTCCTTTGCTACTTTACCATAAGGCTGACTTTTCTCGGGGCAGTCAATTTCGGCAAGTCTCACTGTTATACTTTGATGATCAGGTGTTAGTACTACTATGGTGTCTCCGTCTTTAACCTTTACTACCTTAAGCTCATCTTCCCGGTTACAGGCAGTAAGCAGCAAGAGTATTAATAAAATAGGTTTTAACTTTTTTAGCATAGGTAACTCAGTGAGTGAAATTGCTGATGCGATTAATAAAGTGCAGTTTTATTTCAAATATCATAGCAAAATAATTGTTTCTTTAAAAAAATACCCGCTTTAATACATTTTTCTTGATTATATCATTAATAATCACGTACTTGTTTTTTTTAAGATAACAAATACATTTTCTATGGTACTTGAAGCAGCCATATTACACGTTAAACCAGGACAGGAGCAGCAATTTGAGCGTGATTTTAAGCTTGCTGCACAATACATCAGTTCAATTCCCGGGTATCAGCATCACAACCTGCGTAAATGCATAGCGGAAGAAAACAAATACCTGCTGTGGGCTAAGTGGGATAAAAAGGAGGATGATGCTATCGCTTTTCGCCAGTCAGAAGCCTATCAGCATTGGAAACTGTTATTGCGTCACTATTATGCCCCCCTTCCTGCAGCCGAGCAGATCGCTTTCAATTAATTACTGGTAAAGCATTACAACGATTGTGCAATGACAAATCCGCTGGCCCAGGCCCATTGAAAGTTATAGCCGCCCAGCCAGCCGGTAACGTCTACACATTCGCCGCCAAAAAACAATCCCGGCACTTTCTGGGCCTCCAACGTTCTTGAGGATAGCTCAGTCGTGGATATGCCACCGCGCATTACTTCGGCTTTATCATATCCCTTATCACCGGCAGGCTTTACTGCAAACTGATGTATAAGCTCCCCTATTTTTTCGAGGTCGGCGTTGTTTAACGTGGCCAGATTCTTTTGCACCGGCAGATACATGCCCAATGTCTCCGCAAATTTGCGTGTATACAATTCTGAGAGCAGGGTGAGCAAGAGCTTTTTGCCATTTTGTTGCCGCTGTTGTTGTATCAGTTCAGTTATATTATTATTTGGCAACAAATCGATATAGATCCACTCGCCCGGTCGCCAGTAAGAGGAGATCTGTAAGATAGCCGGGCCGCTCAGTCCCCAGTGGGTAAATAATATATTTTCCTCAAAGCTTATCCTGTTATTCCATACCCGGCAAAAGATACTATTGCCAGAGAGTTGCTGATACCACACCTGATCTTTCCCGGTTATAGTAAGCGGCACCAATGCGGGGGCAGTTTGTGTAACTTTTAAGCCGAATTTACGAGCCATGCGCAAACCAAAATCTGTTGCGCCAAGTTTCTGAACCGGCAGTCCGCCGGTAGCAATAACTACTTTGTGCGCAGAAACTTTTTCAACTTGATGATAGCGCTCATAGGTTAGCTCAAAGCCGTCCGCAGTGCGTTCGATATCCTTCACCAGGGAGTGATATTGTATATCTTGCTCCAAGTCCGCGCAAAGGTTGGTAAACACATTCACAATGTCTCTTGCCTTATCGGTGGCCGGAAACAACTGTCCGAGCGTTTTCTCTTTCCCCTCGATGCCATATGTTTCAAAAAAACTGATGGTATCATCAACCGTCCACTGCGCAAAGGCCGACTTGCAGAAATGCTCATTCTCGGAGATAAATTGCTGCGCGGACGCATAGAGGTTGGTATAGTTGCAACGGCCGCCGCCACTAATGAGAATTTTGGCGCCTGGTTTGTCGTTGCCTTCCAATATAAGGGTTCTCTTACCTAAAAATCCGGCTTGTACGGCACACATTAATCCACAGGCGCCTGCACCAATAATTATGGCGTCATAATGGCTTTGTTTTTGTAATTTTGCAGGCATGAGCGAAGTTTCGCAAATATCAGAATTTGGAAAGATTCTTATCTTTTTAATCACCGGTTTTTTAATGGTGGGCTTAGCGCTGTTTATCAGCAGGTTAGTGGCACCAAACCGGCCGAACCCTGAAAAGCTGACCTCGTACGAGTGCGGCGAGGAGCCTTACGGCAACTCGTGGATGCCGTTTAATGCCCGCTTTTATGTGATTGCCCTGGTGTTCCTGTTGTTTGATGTGGAAATGGTGTTTATTTTTCCATGGGCAACAGTATTTGGAAGCCATGAACTTAATAACGCAATGCCGTTATGGGGGAAAATGTCGCTCATAGAGATGTTTGTATTTGTGGGTATACTGATATTGGGCTTAGCTTATGTATGGCGCAAAGGCGATCTCAACTGGATTAAGCCTTCGCCCCAAATTCCGAGTGTTGATGTTAACATCCCAATGTCAGTATATGACAAGCTCAATACGCAACAGAGCGCCTTTACCATTAAAGAATTTACGCTGAGTGAGCAGCCAAAAGCGGAAAGTACCGCTCCTGCTCCATCGTCAGCGCCGGCGGCGGCGCCGGTAAAAAAGCCGATGTTTAAACCAACTTTTAAGAAACAGGCAAATGAACCCGGGAATGAATGAAGAAGGTGGTGTAGTAGTTACCAAACTGAACGACTTGCTTAACTGGGCCAGAATGTCGTCCTTATGGCCGTTAAGTTTTGGTATAGCTTGCTGCGCCATAGAAATGATGGGTTCAATGGCGTCGACCTATGACTTTGATCGTTTCGGCGTATTTCCGCGCCCTTCTGCGCGTCAGGCCGATGTGATCATCATAGCCGGCACGGTAACCTTCAAAATGGCCGAACGGATAAAACGTCTATACGAACAGATGCCCGATCCAAAATATGTGATCTCCATGGGATCATGCTCTAACTGCGGCGGCCCCTACTGGCAGCATGGCTATCATGTTGTAAAGGGAGTTGATCGTGTGATTCCGGTGGATGTATACGTGCAGGGCTGTCCCCCACGTCCGGAAGCATTGATCGGCGCGGTGCTGGAACTACAAAAGAAAATTGACGGAGAAAATATCCTCGCTGCTGATACCAAGCCAGCGGTTGAAGGTAAGCAGGCTTAATTGGTCCGCAAAAACAAAAGCTGTATTAAAAGCACCATTATGTTGTAGCAGGGTCTCTCCGAGAGACCCTGCTCAAACGGGAGGAAAATTTTATTATTTATTGTCCCTGCGCGAGAGAATAACCGATCTTATCGCCGAATTTCATCAGGAACTCTACCGAACAAACTTTGATTACATCTGAAACGTCAGCAGCAATGTTCAATACATCTTTTTGCGTAAGTTCAGCGCCATCAGTTTTCTCATAACGGATACGGAACTGGTTTACCAGCTCGGTATAAACAGAACCGGTTGGCCATACCTGCGTGCCACGGTTTGAGATCATCACTAGCTTAAATTTATCGTTCAGCTTGCTTTTAGCCAGCTCAGCAATCTCGCCCGGTTGTAAGCCTGATTCAATAAATATATCCGCACCCATAATTTCTTCTTTTATATCAGGGTCGGTAACGGTGATCTTATTTTTTTCCGGTTGGAAATCAGCGTTGGTTTTACACTCAAAGTTAGGCTGCGAGAATGCGCCGCCTGCTGACGGATGCTTACCCAAATTTGCAATAATGCACTCTGCAAACTCAGTTGTGTTATATGCTTTGGTAGAGCGGTCTCCAAAATCACCGGTGTGTACACCTTTCTCGAGGGTATACAACAAAGCATTTTCTATGGTGGCTGCATTAGCGGTTAGACCGAGGTAACGCAGCATTGAAATACCAGAAAGTAATAAAGCTGTTGGGTTAGCTATGTTACGGCCAGCAATATCAGGCGCAGTACCGTGTACAGCTTCAAAGATCGAAATATTGTCGCCAATGTTGGCCGAAGGAGCAAAACCCAATCCGCCCACCAGACCGGCGCAAAGATCTGATACAATGTCGCCCTGCAAGTTGGTCAACACAATAGACTGAAACATTTCAGGATGCGACACCAGCTTCATACAAAGGTCGTCCACAATAATGTCTGTCGCTTGCAGTTCAGGGTAATCTTTTGCAATCTCATAAAACGTTTCCAGGAACAAGCCATCAGTCAGCTTCATAATGTTGGCTTTATGACCGCAGGCTACTTTCTTATAACCCTTACGACGAGCCATTTCAAAAGCATAACGGATCACCTGCGCAGAGCCCGGACGTGTAATAACACGACGGCCAACAGCTACATCATTAGTAAGCATGTGTTCGATGCCGCCATAGGTATCTTCTATATTTTCACGAACAACAGTAAGATTGATCTGGATACCGGCATTAGAGAACACGGTGTTTACTCCATTAAGTGTACGGAAATCGCGTTGGTTGGCATAAGTGTTCCACACCTTACGGGCAGTAACGTTAATACTTTTAACACCTTTGCCCTTTGGAGTCTCCATAGGGCCCTTAAATAAAATACCCAGATTTTCAATGGTAGCTTTGGCTTTTTCGGTCATACCCGTTGAGTGGCCCGCGTCAAAATAGGATTTCCCCATTTCAACAAATTCATAATCGAGCTGCACGTCGGCCGCCTCGAAAATTTTTAGAACGGCATCCATTATTTCCGGGCCGATGCCATCGCCTTTGGCTACTGCTATTTTTGTTTTCATTGAATATTTATTAGGATGTAAGACGGCGCAAATATACGCTTTACGCGCCGCATTCTTGCTGATACTAACCTTGTAACGCCGTTTTTTGCAGTCTGTTCTGATTATTTTACATTGCTATTTCTTAACTTCAATAACCGCCATAACATTTTGAGATATTTGTAATATTTATCGCACTTTTGCACAAGAAATGAAAGCATTTTACGGAGATCTTCGGTTAGGTATTCTGGGTGGCGGCCAATTGGGCCGTATGCTTATCCAGCAGGCCATCAATTATAATGTTACGGTTAAAGTTCTGGATCCTGATAAAGAGGCCCCATGCCGCAAACTTTGCGACGAATTTGTAGTAGGCTCACTGAGCGATTATGAAACCGTTTACAATTTTGGCAAAAAGGTTGACCTGCTTACCATCGAGATTGAGAAGGTGAATGTAGATGCACTCGAGCAACTGGAGCGCGAAGGTGTAGTGGTATATCCCCAACCCCGGGTAATCAGACTGATCCAGGACAAGGGTTTACAGAAACAGTTTTTCAAGGAAAATGATATTCCGACGGCTGAGTTTCAGATTATTTCTTCTGCCGAACAATTGAAAGATACCGCTATACCATTTCCTTATATCCAGAAACTCCGCCGGGACGGATACGATGGCAAGGGCGTTTACAAGGTAATTGATGAAAACGATCTGGAAGGCGCTTTTACCGCTCCCAGCTTAATTGAAAAGTGGATAGACTTTGAAAAGGAAATAGCCATTATTGTGGCCCGCAATGATAACGGTGAGGTTAAAACCTTCCCGATGGTAGAAATGGAATTTAACCCCGAAGCCAACCTGGTAGAGTTTCTGATTTCCCCGTCTGTCCTTCCACATAGTGTACAGGCCGAAGCCGAGGAGATCGCCATCAAAGTTGCCGAATCGCTTAAGATAGTGGGCTTACTGGCCGTAGAAATGTTTTTAGACAAACATGGACGCATCTTAGTGAATGAACTGGCTCCAAGGCCACACAACAGCGGTCACCAAACTATTGAGGGCAACGTGGTATCGCAGTTTGAACAACACCTGCGAGCCATATTTAACCAACCATTAGGCGATACCAGTAATCTGAACCATGCCGTAATGGTAAACGTTTTAGGTGAACCTGGTTACGAGGGGCCCGCCATTTATCAGGGCATTGAAAAAGTATTAAAGCTATCAGGCGTATATATTCACCTATATGGCAAGGCTTTAACTAAGCCGTTCCGTAAAATGGGGCATGTTACTATTGTGGATGAGGATCGTCAGGAAGCTATTAACAAGGCAAGATTGGTTCAGGAAACTTTGAAGGTCATTAGCTGAGAGTAGCTATTAAAAAATCGTGTCATGCCGAATTTATTTCGGCACCCCACATGCTAAGTGGCTTGTCCTGTGGGGTCCTGAAACAAGTTCAGGATGACTACTGGCAACAGAATGATATCTACCTTAGTACTTATCATCAAAAAAACGATAAAATAAAATTTAAATGAATACCTCCCCTAAAATCGGAATAATTATGGGCAGCAAATCGGATCTTCCGGTTATGCAGGATGCTGCTGACGTATTGAAAGAATTAGGTGTTGAATACGAAATTACTGTCGTTTCAGCGCATCGCACACCGGAGCGCATGTTCAGTTATGCTAAATCTGCAGCCGACCGTGGTTTAAAGGTTATCATTGCCGGAGCTGGCGGCGCAGCCCACTTACCTGGTATGGTAGCCTCGTTAACGCATTTGCCGGTAATTGGCGTACCCGTTAAATCAAGCAACTCTATTGATGGCTGGGATTCTATTCTGTCTATCTTACAAATGCCTAATGGTATACCAGTAGCAACAGTAGCTTTAAACGCGGCTAAAAATGCGGGGTTACTGGCAGCACAGATCTTGTCAACGGCAGACGAGTATCTGGCGCAAAACCTGATCAAGTATAAAGCGAAATTGCAGCAAAAAGTAGAAGAATCAGCTCACGAAATGAAAAACGAGGGCTATTTTTCGAGCTTTGAATAAAACGGCTAGTATCTGTGAGCTTTGTTAGGCCTACGCGACACAAAGCTCACAGGCTAATTTAATTTAATGCTGGATTTTCGGGAAAGTTGGCGATATGTGCATAGCGCTGGCCTAAACTTACCACTACTTCTTTCCATACATTATGCTCATCGTGAGCAAAGATCAGATCGGGATCAAACTTGTTGGATACGATCCAGGTATCATCCAGTATCTCGGCTTCCAACTGGCCAGGCGTCCAGCCAGAGTAACCTGCGAAGAACTTAATCTCGTCTTCGCTCAACTTATAATTATTGATCAGCGATTTAACTGACTCAAAATCTCCTCCCCAAAAAATACCATCCCATATTTCAGTCCCGCCTTCAATTTTATCAGGACAACGATGAATAAAGTGGAGTGTATTATTGGCAACGGGGCCACCGACATAAACCGGCATCTCCGAATAAGAAACATCGGGTAGAACATCCCCCAGCAAATACTCGCTTGCGTGGTTCAGTACAAATCCCATAGCTCCAAGGTCGGAATATTCAGTAAGCAATATCACTGACCGCTTAAAATTCGGGTCCAACATAAATGGTTCCGAAACCAGCAGGCGTCCTGCAGCGGCGGCGATGGAACTTAACATATTAATTTATTTTAAAATTTTCTTTTAATTTGTTAATTTATTTAGTATAGGATATAACAAGAACTATACCTATTCTGCCGTATTTGGTCAACCTTGGCACATTCCACAACAAAATCAACAATTTTACCACCAATAGTGCTAATTTATCTCTTGGCGGACAGCTATATGCGCCGCCACTGGTCCAAATTAACGCTTGTGCTTGCTATAAAGGTCACTTACTGTTCTACTAATTTACTAAACGGTTTTATAGATCAGAAACGGCCATAGTGGTAAAATTTCAACAAACAAAGCTGTTGTTAAGTTAACGTAAATTGTTGGTGAGTAATGCACCTTTTAATAGCACTGGTTTAATTTTTACATCCCGGTGTAAATACACTTGCGGTTTATTAAATTATACTAAGGGCAATTTGTAAGTTTGCAACTAATGAATCAACAGGATATCCAAAATTTGAGGAATGATTACCAGGCCGCGTCTTTGTCTGAAAAAGATGTTAATGCTAATCCCATTGTTCAATTTGAACATTGGTTTAATGAGGCTTTAGCAGCTGAGGTACACGAGCCTAACGCCATGACTTTGTCTACTGCTACAACCGATGGCCGCCCTTCGGCACGGATTGTTTTGCTAAAAGGCGTTGACCATAACGGCTTTGTATTCTTCACTAATTACCTGAGCCGAAAAGGCAAGGAACTTAATAAGAACCCATTGGCTGCCCTTACTTTTTTTTGGGGACCATTGGAGCGCCAGGTTCGGGTGGAAGGCACTATTGAGAAGCTGAGCAAGGAAGCTTCTGAAAAATATTTTCACTCCCGTCCTAAAGGCAGCCAAATCGGCGCTGTTGCCTCGCCTCAAAGTCAGGAGATTGCCGGCCGTGATGTACTTGAACAGAAATGGACCGAACTGGAAGCTCAATATGCTGATAAAGAAGTTCCAAAGCCTACTTATTGGGGCGGTTATGTGTTAAAACCTACCCTGGTAGAGTTTTGGCAGGGCCGTGCAAGCCGTCTGCATGACCGTATTGTTTACAAGAAGGCCGATAAAAGCAACTGGAAAATTGTACGATTAGCGCCATGACGTTTGATGATATAAAAGCATTATTGCTTGATAAATTTGGTGACCAGGTTATTATCGGCGAAGAAAAAACAGGCATGCAGCCTGCTTTGCTCGTTGAAGCCAGCCAAATTGTTAGCGTTTGCCGCGAACTGCGTGATAACCCGTCAACCTATTTTGATTTTCTCAATCTTATTAGCGCTGTAGATCACGGGGCAGAAGCGAATCGATTCAGTGTTGTTTATCATATAACTTCCATCCCCTATCAAAACTTCATCACCCTAAAGGTAAGTGTAGAGAACGACAGGTCGCTGAATAATCTGCCCGTAGTACCAAGCATATCCTCCGTTTACCGCACCGCCGACTGGCATGAGCGGGAGAACTTTGACCTGATGGGTGTTTATTTCGATGGACATCCTGATTTAAGAAGAATTCTTTTACCCGATGACTGGGAAGGGTATCCGCTGAGAAAAGATTATAAGAACGCGGAGTATTATAAAGGGATAAAGATTGACTAACCCCCTAACCCCCTGAAGGGGGAACAAAGAGGCACAAATGAATTACAACAGCGCTTTAGAAGGTTACTATAAAAAAATAGCGGATGCCGCTACCGAGGATATGATCCTCAATATGGGTCCGCAGCATCCGAGTACGCATGGGGTTTTACGTTTGGAGGTTATTACTGATGGCGAGATTGTTAAGGAGGTGATCCCGCACTTGGGGTACCTTCACCGCTGTTTTGAAAAACATGCGGAATCACTTACCTATCAGCAAACTATCCCCTTTACCGACCGCATGGACTACCTTGCATCCATGATCAACAGCCATGCTTTTGTGATGGGTGTTGAACGGATGCTTGGTATCGACAAAGACATACCCAAACGGATTGAATATATCCGCGTATTGGTTTGTGAATTGAACCGTATTGCCTCGCACCTGATCGCCATTGGTACTTATGGCATTGATATTGGGGCTTTTACACCATTTTTATGGTGCTTTAGAGACCGCGAGCATATCACCAATATGCTGGAATGGGCCTCTGGCTCCAGGTTATTATACAACTATATTTGGGTTGGCGGTTTATTTTATGATCTGCCAGTTGGTTTTGAAGAACGCTGCCGCGAATTTGTGGAATACTTTAAACCTAAGATAGTAGAACTGAATGAGCTGTTAACCGATAACCAAATCTTTATTGACCGTACTGCCAACGTAGGCATTTTACCGCTTGATGTAGCGATTAATTACGGTTGTTCCGGACCAATGTTACGCGCATCCGGCTTAAAATGGGATCTCCGAAGGATTGACAATTACTCGGCCTACACCGAGATAGACTTTGATATACCTGTTGGTAAAGGCGAAATGGGCTCCGTTGGCGATTGCTGGGACAGATACAAAGTTAGGGTTGATGAGGTTGAACAATCGTTAAAGATCATTGAACAATGCCTCGATCGCTTGCAGAAAGAATTGAAACGCACGCCTGACTTTGATCCGCGCGCTAAAATGCCCCGTAAGATTACGCCAAAAGCGCAGGACTATTATATGAGGGCCGAAGATGCGCGGGGCGAAATTGGATTTTATTTCATGACCGATGGCCGGACCGAAATACCCTTAAGGGTTAAGGCTCGTGGCCCGAGCTTTAACAACCTTTCGGTAATTTCCGAAATGTCAAAAGGTGTAATGATTGCCGACCTGATTGCCATATTGGGTTCTATAGATATTGTTTTAGGCGAAGTAGACCGCTAAAAAGTAAGAGGGGCAGCTCCGTCGCGGAACTGCCCCTCTTTTACTATATATTAAGTTGGGTATACTTAGTGACTAAATACTTTGACCATAAACACGTAATTCTGCAGCTTTCTAACCTGCTGCGGGCGGCTCAATCCGGCCATTAGATTTTTGTTCGTGTTAAAATTAGCTTTAGCTGCCAGCGTATCGCTCTGAATAGCCTTAATCAGGTAACTTGACTTGATTGCAAAAGCAGCACCCTCTGTATAGGTTTCTTTGCTGGTAATAACCCCTATAACATTACCACGGTTATCCAATAGCGGGCCTCCACTATTACCATTGTTAACTGGCAGAGATACCTGGTAAGAAGCTGTATCGCCTTTAGCACCTGTTGAACTGCTCAGATAGCCTTCGTCAAAAACCTGGCTCTCGCGAGGATAGCCCAATGTATATACGTTTTCGCCTAAATCGCTCTTTGACTTTTTAAAGGTATAAGGCAATGGGCCAAGATTTCTGAATGAGGTATCAACGATCTTCAAAACAGCCAAATCAAGGTTAGGATCATATATCTTAACTGGAATGGCCTTGAATGATTCGCCGGCCTCGTTCTGCACATAAATAGAATCAGCGCCTTTTACCACGTGGGCATTGGTAATAATATAACCGTCTGAAGATATCGCAAAGCCGGTTCCACCAAATGACGCCTGGTTCTCAAATTTGTGATAAATAGCATTCGTCTTGCCGTTGATAGAGTTCTGTGTTTTTTCCAGCTTACCCATGCGGCGCACCAGCTGCTCTATATAATGCTCGTTTTTATTAAAGTAACCGGTAAAGAACATCGTAAGCAGGATAGCAAAAATAGCTACCGATGCCGCTACAGAAATCTTTGAATGGTGATTACGCCATAGCTGGATGATCCAGGATGGTCTAACGGTTACTTCCTCTTTGAGTGCATGCACGTCTATTTCATCATGGATAGCGTTGAGGCGCTTCTCCAGATCCAGACGCTCGCTATATTGTTTAATAGCACCTAAAAACGCTTTGTGTTCGGCCAGGCGGTTTTCCACATCAGCGTGCTCTTTTCTCAATTTTTCAAACCCCGCCCGTTCTTCCTGGCTCATTTCGCCATTAAGGTAACGTTCAATAAGTTCTAAAAGTTGATTGTCGTTCATCTCTCTAAATCTCCTTTATCTCTGCTGAAAAAACAACTTCTTCAGCCGCTGCAGGCATTTGTACTTTTGGGTTTTGGCATTATCCGCATTGGTATAGCCAAACCGTTCGCAGATCTCCTGCATGGATCTGTTTTTAATATAAAAATCTTCAATAATGGTTTTACAGGGCTCCCCTAAAAGGCTCAGCGCACTTTCCATTTTACTAAACTGAATATCGCGCTCCTCATGACTTTCCATCTCCTCTTCAACCGGCAAATGCTCATGAAAATCATGAATATCGCCCCCTTCAAACCTGCTCATCTGACTAAGCCGTTTAAGCCATAAGCGTCGGCAAACCGAATAAATAAACGTTTTAAGTTTACTGCTCAGCTCAAACTCGCCGCTTCTAACTTTATTATAAAGAACGATGATGGCCTCCTGATAAATATCCTTAGCATCATCTGCAGTGCCATTATTATTGATAATCAGTTGCAGAACCATCGGAAAGTAAGCGATGTAAAGCCGCTTTAAAATCGCGTCCGAATTATTAAGTATGCCGAGTATTACCTCGCTATCTGTTGGGACTGAACTCTTTATATCTTTACTCACTCTTTAATACTATTTATGCGAAATTGTAACCCATTATTGACAAAAAAAAATTTAAACCAAAATAGCAACGCGAGGTTACCCAATAAATAAAAGCACTATTATTTAAAAAACACAATGCCCATGAAAAATTTCGCAAAATTTGGCTTTATCGCAGTAATCTGCATTACCATGGCAGCCTGTAAAGGCGGGGCATCCCGCGGCACAATGGACTCAACCTATACGCATCCCACAGACAGTACCTCAACTACTGTAGACACGCTGTCTCATCAGGATACTGCAAAATCACAACACACAACCGCTCCTGCAAATAGTAAAGACTCAACTAAAAAGTAAAGACGCAATTTTCTGGTATGCAAGGTTACCTTTTTACAAATAAGGTATTAATGTTAAAAAAACAACCAATACTATGAAAAACGCAATTAAGATCAGCATTTTAGCTTTAGCTGTATCATTATCAGCAGCAGCCTGTCACAGCAACGGTTCTGGTAACGGAACAGATTCTCTTAAAACAGATTCAGCAGCAAAATCAGACACTGCAAAAACTGATACTGCCATGAAAAAGGATTCGACCACTATTAAAGCCGATACTGCAAAACATGGCGCGGCAGCAGCTGGTGACACCGTAAAATCAGTATCAAAGAAGACTACAGTTAAAACTGAAACAAGCAAAAAGCAGTAAAACAGTCACTTTCACCTTATTTAAAGGTAACCTTTAATTTTTTTAAAATTTTTGGGTTACCTTTTTTTATTACCGGTATTAAGGTTAAACTATTAATCACTTATTAAAGGAATTTTAAAATGAAAAATGCATTCAAATTCGGCTTTTTAGCATTAGTAATCTCTGTATCTATGGCTGCTTGTAAAGGTAGCGGTTCATCTAGCACTGCTGACTCAACTAAAAAAGACAGCACTGCTACTACTGACTCTACTACTAAAGTAGATACTACTAAGAAAGATAGCACTGCTGCTAAAGCTGATACTGCTAAAAAAGATACTACTAAGAAAATGTAATATCTCTTTTAGAGAAAATAAAAAAGGTCCTGAAATTAGTTCAGGACCTTTTTTATTGGCATAAATTTAAAAATACTTATTATTTTTTAGCCTTTGCAGTGTCGGCAGCTGCTTTGGTGCTATCTTTAGCAGCAGGCGCAGCCGCAGCAGCTGTCTTAGGCGCTGTATAAGTTGTACCTGTCTTTTTAAGTGAAGTATCCTGTTTAATTTTTGTACCTCCGCTACCATAGCTTTCAACCATTCCGCTCTCGCCCAATGTTCCCTGAACCCTGAAAGTGTCGCGGTTTGATGGTACGTCAGAAATTAAACGGGTTGAATCAGAACCGGCATCACTGGCATGATCGCCGCTGCATGAGGCAAGAGCACTAACTGCAATTACCGCCAGTGTTATAAGTGTAGCTTTTTTCATAATCTGCTTTGTTTAATAAAGACAAATGATCAATTCTTCTTGTTTTTAATTGTCGGCGCAAACATAATCAAAACCACGCTATTAAAACAACAAAAGCACGGCTTTGTGGCCGCGCTTTTATCATTATTAAAACAAAGCAATTAAAATTATACATGTTTAGCCTGATCTCGCAGCGCCTTTATCTTATCATGTGCGGCACTTAAAATCTGCTGTTCACGTTCGAGTATTTCCCTGATATAGGCAGGCAAGTGCTCTTCCTCAACAGCTTGTTTATATGCTTTTTTTATAGCATCCTCTCCAAACTCGCATTCTTCAAGGATATCCTCTTTTGAATGACCGGTAAAAGTAGATTTTATATCCAGCCATGTGCGATGCAGTGTACCGCTGGTAGTAGTGGTATTCTCAATATCCTTACCCAGGGCCTGTATTTCTGTACCCAGTTCCATCTTAAATTGATGGCTTTCGCCTACGCAATTGGTAAAGAGATATTTCAGCTCACTATCTTCGCCTTTCAGCTCTTTTAAGGCACGTTCAAATCCCTCAATCCGATCATTATTGATCTTTACCAGATCATTCAACGTTTCCAGGGTTTTCTTGATATTCTCCATAACTAAATGTTTATCTTCCTATAACCAGTTATAAACCATATTGTTTAATTATCAAAAAAGTTAAGATCGGCCCCTAAACAAGGATATGATCCATATCAGAACAAGTACTACCACAACAACGGCGATAATACCAACCCATACGCCGGCTTTAAAAATTCCGCCGATAACGGTGCAGCTGCTCAGCACCATCATGGCGAGCGCGAATAATACTAATATATTTAACGTTTTCATAGGTATAATGATTTAGATACTTGTGTTTCAATTACTATACCTCTTTTTTTTCAAATTGTTTATTGTTATCTAACACACTTATTATCCCTGCTGCTATTAGTGCCCCCACTACATAATATGCTACGGCAAGCACTTTAGTTTCGCAGGTACGGCCGCTGTGGCTACTCTTTAAACCTAATACACCGGGCAGATAAACAGCGCCCGCACCGGCGGCCAGGCCAAGCAACAGTCCCTTTAGCATAGTATTCTTTTTTCCTATTCCAGCCAGACTGTAATAAGCAGCATTGCTCAAAACATCCGCAGCTAAAGTAATAGCATAAAGATCCTTCCCCGCAGGGCTTTCTACATCAAGGCCGCGCAACAGCTTCACAATGCTTTCCATCCCGAGCAGGTCCATCCGCGGCGCAATTTTATAATCTGCATTTTTCACCAACTGGTGAACAGCAGTAAGAACAGCTGCTCCGGCAATACCGCCTGATAACGCTTTTAATAGACTCATTTTTATCTTTTAGTTAACATCCTTTTTTCATCACAAATCTTTTACATAAAGGTTTTACACAAAGCAATTTTAAAGGCGTACTATTGATGAGAAAAAAATATTTTAAGTAATGAAAAACAATTTTAGTTTTTAATAATTATAAAAAAAGAATGCTTTAATTAGTAGTTTTGCAATAAACTGACGTATAAGACATTTTACGAATAATATTAAAACAAGCTTGTATCATTTAATTACTTTTGTTCGTTTTGAAGAGAAATTACTAAACATCACATGAGCCACAGTATACAGAAGAACATCGATTGTGAAAATTGTTTTAAGTGCGGAGCAAGGCCGGTAGTTGAACAAATTAAAAAGGGTTGGATGATAACCTGCCCCAATAAGGAGTGTAAGAATTCAGTATCAGGAGTACTTTTAGACTTTGATGCATGGAATCGAATCAACAAGAAAGACGTTAATCTTAAACCATCCGACAGTTCTTTAAAGAAGTCGGCATAAAAAAACAAGTAAAGCCCCATCCGGGGCTTTTTTTTTGTCCGTACTTTTCGGCGTTCATTTTTACAATTGTTTTATCATGTCTCATTTATTGCTATCCATACAGCACATCAATGTTAACTTTCTCAACAACCGCATATTTACCGGGCTAAACTTTACGGTTAGCCCCGGCCAGCACTGGGCACTGGTTGGCAAAAGCGGATCAGGAAAAAGCGCTTTATTGCAAACCATTGCCGGTCGGTTCAACGTTACAGGCGGCGAAATTCATTACCATTTCTTTGATGATTATAAGAAAAGTCACCACACCCAGGATGGCTTGTTAACTTATCATAAGCTTGTTGCACTTATCGAATCCAAACATCATTTCAGGAACCTCTCTAACACCACTGATTTTTATTACCAGCAGCGCTATAACTCTTCCGACTCAGAAGATACACTTACAGTTGAAGAATATCTAAAGGGCATTAATCATTTACCGGATGTAGCTGATTACTGGACGATAGACCGGGCTATTGAAACTATGCGCCTCACACCTTTACTGGACGAGCAACTGATTAAATTATCAAACGGCGAAACCAAACGTCTCATGATTGCCGCGGCATTGTTAAAACACCCGGCTTTACTACTGCTGGATAATCCCTTAACCGGCTTGGATATACAAACGCGCAGTTACTTTAATGAGATATTAAAAGATATTACCAGCTCAGGTATCACGGTGATCATGGCCACCCAGCCGAAAGAAATCCCCGATGTTATTACCCATGTTGCCGTGTTTGACGATGGCAGGATAAGTGCAATGCTAAAAAAGGATCAGTTTGATCCTGCCTCGGTTATCATGGACAGCGATGCAAACAACGTAGATCAGACGGCGATAAAAGACCTGCTTGACTTAAAGCCGATCCCTGCCTTTGAAGACATCGTAAAGATGCAGCAGGTAACTGTAAAATATGCCGATAAAACTATTTTAAATCGTATTGACTGGCATATAAAGCAGGGCGAACGTTGGGCGCTCCTTGGACCTAACGGTGCAGGAAAATCAACATTATTGAGCTTAATCAACGGCGATAACCCACAGGCTTATGCCAACAACATCATCCTGTTCGATAAAAAAAGAGGTAGCGGCGAAAGTATCTGGGACATTAAGCAAAAAATAGGCTTTGTATCGCCAGAGCTTTACCAGTATTTCCCGGTCGACAATAATTGTCTACAGGTAATTGAGTCGGGATTCTATGACACATTGGGGCTTTTCAGGCCGAGCCAGACCGCTAAGGCAGAAGTAGCCTCAAAATGGATGAAAGTATTAGGCATTGAAAAATATAGCCGTACACTGCTTAAAAACATCCCTGCAAGCGCGCAGCGCTTATGCCTGCTGGCCCGGGCATTGGTTAAAGGACCGTCGCTGCTTATTTTAGACGAACCTTGCCAAGGTATGGATCCACAACAGCAACACCACTTTAAGCAGGTAATTGATACGCTGTGCCATCTGAGCAGTATAACGCTCATTTACGTAACGCATTATCAGGACGAGATACCGGATAGCGTTACCAAAGTACTGCGCCTGGATAAAGGCAGCGCAGTTATTTGAGACATCACCGTTTTATCATATTTCCTTACAGAGGCTTTTACCATTGAATTTGTGGCCAAGAGCCTCTATCTTTGCTCCATGAACACAGCCGATTTATTGCAGCGCGCCTTACGTTTTGATTTCCTGTCAATTGAGGAAGGCGTTTATCTTTATCATCACGCTGCCACACCGGACCTGATGTACACGGCTAATGAGCTCCGCAAAAAGCAGGTGCCTCACGGCAAGGTCACCTGGCAGATTGACCGCAATGTGAATACCACCAACGTGTGTATTGCCAATTGCAAATTCTGCAACTTTTTTCGCCGCCCCGGTCATCCCGACAGCTACATTACGGATATTGAAACTTATAAAAGGAAAATTGAAGAAACTTTCCGCTACGGCGGCGACCAGTTGCTGCTGCAGGGAGGCCATCACCCCGATCTCGGACTTCAATTTTATGCAGACCTGTTTAAGCAGTTAAAAGAACTTTATCCAACGCTTAAATTACACTCCCTTGGCCCGCCAGAAATTGCACACGTTGCCAAACTGGAAGGCATGAGCCACATAGACGTGCTGCGCGAACTGAAAGCAGCCGGACTGGATTCATTGCCGGGAGCAGGAGCTGAGATATTGAATGATCGCGTACGCCGATTAATTTCAAAAGGCAAATGCGGCGGCAAGGAATGGCTGGATGTGATGCGTGCCGCTCACCAGATTAACCTGCCAACATCAGCAACAATGATGTTTGGCCATATTGAAACCATCGAAGAACGGTTTGAACATCTGGTTTGGATCCGTGAAGTGCAATCTGAAAAGCCTGAAGGCGCTTATGGTTTTACCGCCTTTATTCCGTGGCCGTTTCAGGACGACGGTACGTTGCTGCGTAAAGTAAGAGGTATAACCAACAACGTAACCAGCGATGAATACATCCGGATGATTGCGTTAAGCCGCATTATGCTGCCCAATATCAAAAACATCCAGGCTTCATGGCTAACAGTTGGCAAGCAGGTTGCGCAGGTTTGTCTGCATGCCGGAGCCAATGACTTTGGATCTATCATGATCGAGGAAAACGTAGTATCTGCAGCTGGCGCTCCTCACCGCTTTACCGCTAAAGGCATACAAGAAGCTATCAAAGAAGCAGGCTTTGAGCCGCAGCTTCGCAATCAGAAATATGAATGGCGAGAAATTCCGGCTGCCATTGAAGAGCAGGTAATCAATTACTAATTCTCATATAACTGATAAAAAGCATAAGAGGCGGCATCGTGATCAATGGTGCCGCCTCTTTTCCATTCTGCTGGCTTTCAGGCTAGTTCCATGAGCAGTTGTTTTTGGTTAAACAAAAACTCAGGCTTTAATAAATAAGCTCAGGATAGCTACCACCTGATTTTTTGTTAATGGCTCGTCGAACGCCTCCGAAGCTGCATTTGCTGAAATGCTTCCGTTCACCCCGGCAAGCGTTGTGATATTAACCGAGCCTTGCGTTGTATTATCTTCTCCGGCATAAACAGATGCCGCAGCTGCAATACTGATTTCACTGGTTACGCCGGTTATCCATGGTTTCACCTGTACGCCTCGCAACTGTCGCAGCCTGCGTACATGTGAGGCGTGCCGTGCCTCTACCGAATGAATGTTTAGAGCAGCCGTAAGTACCGTAGCATTGCTCATTAAATTCGTAGCCTGGCCCTTGTACGCCCTCACACCCGTATCTTCAAACGCCTGCGATAAAGCGAGAAAGGTATCATAGCTTGTTTCTACACTTGCAAACGGCCCATTACCAGAACCTGCCCCTCCGCTAAAATCAAATTGCGGTGAAGCAATAGCATTGGCACCTAAAACAGATTTAAGGAATTTGACATGGTTATTTTCATCTGTTTTGATGATCGCGAAACCGGGGGCGTCGCTGGATGGAATATAGCTTTTTGCGGTGTAGGTATTATAAAAGCTCGATTCCAGGTATTCGGCAGTTAGGGCAAAGTTTAAAACCGAATTTACATCGGTCGTAGCACTTTGTCCGTATGCCTTCTTAAACAAGGTAGCAAAGGCAAACGGCAATGCCGCAACGGCTACCTTTGATCCAAAACTGGTAATATTTTTAATTGCGGCCCTGCGATCGCTGATGCGATCTGCAAATTCAGGATCTGCCGCGTTGATATTTTCAATTAAATTCAATAAGTCCATTGTAGTTGATTTTAAGGTTACATAATTCCGTCCGCAGTAAAACTTAACTGACTGTTGGCAGCAAGGTATTGGTTGGCCACAGGAATTACCTGCGCGGGCGTTTTTGAATACTCTGTGCTGGTATTGTTAATATCAACCACACTGGCATCGATAAACGTGTTAAATTGAATCAGGTCGCGAATTAACGCAGCATGCCTGGCCTCTACCGATACTATTTTACCGGCGATTAACAGGTAATCCGGATTCTTGAGCATTGCTCCGGCGCCGTTGTAAGCCGAAACACCGAGATCCTCAAATGCTTTGGAGGCGGCCAGAACGCTGCTACGGTCTGAGAAATTAATTGATGAAAAATTAGGCGTTAAACCCTTAATGGCGCTGCTGCCAAGGGCAGCCTTAAAGAACTCCCGGTGAGCAATTTCATGGTCGCGGATGTCGCTTAATAGGGAGTTTTCGGCACTCGTCATGCCAGAATAAGGACTATTACAAACCTGTATATAAAACGCTGCCTCGAGTTGCTCAAGGGCATAAGCGTAGTTCAGGATAGCGGTATCTCCCGAACCAACGTCCGTTTTGTAAACATGTTTTTCCTTTTTACAAGACTCAATGGTGGCCACGGCTGCTACTGCCGCCGCTCCGGCTCCGGCATAGCGTAAAAATGAGCGCCTGCTCAAATCCACGCCAGCTAAGCCACTGTCATTTTTAAATGTGTGTGTTTTCATAAATGATAAGTAGTTAACTTAGTTTATTGGTTACTTGATAAACTACGGAGGTTTAAGCGGCGCAGTTTTAATATTTGCTCAACCTATAGCTATATTTGTAATCCATGGACCAAATTGAACAGTATGTGGAGGCGCTCATCTTTGCTTCTGAGCAAAGTATCAGAGCAGAAGAAATACAATATTGCCTTCAGGCAGTATACAACCAGGATATTTCCGATGAGGAGATTAACAGCGTAATTGCCAGTATCACCGCAAAATATAACTACGAAAGCTTTGCCATTGAATTGGTAAAAACGGGTAACGGTTACCAGTTTTTAACTAAAAAAGCTTTTCATCCCATAATTAACCAGTTGCAGGTTCAACGTTCTAAAAAGAAACTGAGCCAGGCGGCCCTGGAAACATTGGCTATTATCGCCTACAAACAACCTATTACCAAAACAGAGATAGAGCAAATACGTGGCGTTAACTGCGACTACTCTGTTCAAAAGCTCCTCGAAAAGGAACTTATCGCTATTTCGGGTAAGTCTGACACCATTGGCAAGCCTATTCTTTATTGTACCAGCAATTTGTTTATGGACTACTTTGGCATCAACAGTATCAACGAATTACCCCAATTAAAGGACATGGCGACCGAGAATACCATCGGCGAACACGCAGAATAATTTTTCTTTATCTTTTTTAAGAAAAGTGTTTTTAGTTATTTTTGAAGTGAAGAACACGATTAAATTTCGTTAAATAGCAGAATCAAATAATTTCAACAAAGGACAATTAACAATTAATAGCCATGGGAACGCCAAAGAAATCTGACAAAAATAAATCGACTGCGAACAAGGCCGGCGCGAAAAATCCAGCAGACGCTGTTGATCCAAAAGCTAAAAAGAAAGTAACGGATGACGATGATGATTTTGATGATGATATGCCGTTAGATGATCTGGATTACGATAACTTCGGCGATTTTGACGAGGATGACGATTTTTAAACTAACTTGATTAAACCCTTTAAACAACACGATAAACGGGCATTCAGTGTGCACACTGAATGCTTTTTTTATATTTTGCCCCCACATTGAGCCTGGATGACTGTTATTGAAGTAAAAGACAAAAAAACAAAAAAAGCGTTCCTGGATGTTGCCCGCCTGATCTATAAGAATGACCCCAATTGGGTTTGTCCGCTTGATAATGATGTGGAAGCAGTTTTTGATCCGGAAAAGAACAATTTCCACAAACATGGTAAATGTATCCGTTGGATACTTACTGATGACAGCGGCCGAACAATTGGCAGGATCGCAGCATTTATCAACGACAAAAAAGCATGGCACTACGAGCAGCCAACCGGCGGAATTGGTTTTTTTGAATGCATAAACGACCAAAAAGCAGCATTCTTACTCTTTGATACAGCAAAACAATGGCTCCAGACAAATGACATGAAGGCGATGGATGGGCCCATCAACTTTGGCGAAAACGACACCTTCTGGGGGCTGCTGATCGAGGGCTTCATTCCCCCCTCCTACGGCATGAATTATAATCCGCCGTATTACCGCAAGTTTTTTGAGGATTATGGTTTTAAAACCATGTATGAGCAGATTACCAACTGCATTGATGCCCATACTCCCTTTCCGGAACGATTTACCAAAATAGCCAACTGGGTGGCCCGCAAGCCCGGGTATGAAGTAAAGCATCTGGAAGCAACAAAAATTGAAAAATTTGCGGCCGACTTTATGGAGGTTTATAACGATGCCTGGCAAGACTTTGAAAACTTTGTGCCCATTACCCGCGAAACCGTGATGGAAAGCTTTAGGCAGATGAAACCGCTCATGGATGAAAACCTGATCTGGTTTGCGTACGTAAACGGAGAACCGGCTTCATTTGTGGTTATACTTCCTGATGCTAACCAAATGATAAAGCCGCTTAACGGGAAACTAGACTTAATTGGAAAGTTAAAATTTGCCTACCGGAGATGGAAAGGTGTTAACCGGATGAGAGCAATTGTAATGGGTACCAAAAAGAAATTCCAAAACCACGGGTTGGAATCGGTATTATTTATGCGCCTAAAAGCTTACGTGCTCCCGTTAAACCGGTATGACGAACTTGAATTATCCTGGGTGGGTGATTTCAACGACAAGATGTTAGCGTTGCATGAATCAATGGGGGCCACATTCAGTAAAAAGCACGCTACCATGCGTTACATTTTTAACTGAAATAAAAAAGCCCGGTAAATCCGGGCCTCCATACAATAACTCAGGCAGTATTTCTGCTATGTCTAAGTTCTTCAAATAGCTCAATCACTTTTTTCTGCAAATCGATCACCTCTATTTCCCGGTCAAGTAATTTCTTGTTTACGGTCTCCAACTCATTAACGTACTTTTGCTCCTGCTCGGCATCGTTAAACGTAAGTAACTGAACCACTGTCATTTCAAACAGATTAGCTATTTGTTCCAGGCGAGATAAGTTGATGTCTGTAATACCCGTTTCGATTTTTGAAAATGCAGGTATCGATATGTCCAATCGCTTGGCTACATCTTCCTGGCTCCAGCCCCTTTGATGGCGTAGTAATCTGATCTTTTTTCCCAGTGTTTTCATTTCAATTTAATAAATGATAAAGGTTTCTCAATAGTTAATAAAGTTACAATATTTTTTCCAAATCAAAATTTATTTAACAAATTGTTTTTTAACAATTTATCAGCGAGGTCAACCAGATTTATCCCACCAAAATTTCCAGAGCTCATCATTAACACGTTGCAATTAGCAGTATCAAAACTGTCTAAAAACGTTGTTAACGCCGTTGGCTGATCAAAAAACATTAAATCTTTCCTTGCGAAAGCGTCTTTTACGGTTTCTGCGGAATAAGGTTCCATTTTCTTTTGTTGAAAAGTTTTTTGATCTATAAAAACAATAGCAACATCGGCCCCGTCCATTGTGTGGGCGTATTCTGTTAGAAAGTCTTTATTAAGACTGCTGAAAGTATGCAACTCAATACAAGCCAGTAGTTTCCTTTCCGGAAACTGCGTTTTAACTGCCTGAATAGTGGCTTTCAGTTTAGAGGGCGAATGGGCAAAGTCTTTAAAAACGGTGGTTGTTTCGTTTTTATTAACCACCTCAAGCCTTCTTGCCGCACCTTTAAAAGAACCTATGTAGGTATAAAAATCTTCGGTTTGCACACCCAGGCTCTCGCATACCAGGCGTGCCGCTTCTATATTCAACAGGTTATGCTCGCCAAATACATTTAACGGATAAACTTTGCCCTGGTAGTTAATACTTGTTAAGCCACCTGCAATGGTATGTTCCGGCAACTTATACGGTAATTTTTCAACGGGTGAGTTATCCGCTGCTATAACTTCAGCGAGCGTTATATCAATTTCACAATAGATCAGTTTACCATCGGGTTCTATCGTTTCAATAAACTTTGCAAACTGCGTGGTATAGCTGTCAAAAGTTGGAAACACATTGATATGATCCCAAGCAATCCCACTGATCACGCCGATATTGGCTTTATAGAGATGAAATTTGGGTCGTCTGTCTATAGGTGATGCGAGGTACTCATCTCCTTCAATTACAATTACAGGCGCTTCGTTGGTTAATTTAACCATTGTTTCAAAGCCCTCTAACTGTGCTCCCACCAGGTAATCAAAATCTTTACCAGCTTTCTGCAACACATGGAGAATCATGGAGGTAATGGTAGTTTTTCCATGACTTCCGCCTATAACAACCCGCAGCTTATTTTTAGATTGCTCGTAAATATATTCGGGATAAGAGTAGATTTTGAGGCCGAGCTCCTGCGCTTTAAGTAGTTCAGGGTTATCTGGCCGGGCATGCATACCCAATATAACCGCATCAAGACCGGTAGTGATCTTTTCGGGATACCAGCCCTGCTCCGCAGGTAGTATCCCATATTTGGCCAGGCGCGAGGCCGAAGGCTCAAACAGTACATCGTCAGATCCGGTAATGCTGAAACCTTTTTTATGCAGTGCAATAGCCAGGTTATGCATAGCGCTTCCACCGATGGCTATGAAATGTACATTCATTTAAATTTATTATCTGATAAGCAAAGCAGAGCAAATAAACGTAAAAACTAATGCCTTTACAACTATTTTATTTTAACAATACTTAATCTAATACTTTTTAAACAATCTAAAAATCAAGAAAAGCTTATCCAATAATCTATAAGCCCGCGCTTTAAACCACAAAAAAAAGGCCCCATAGGAGGCAGAGATCCGCAGGGGCCGAGAAACACAACACTGAAAAAAGATAAAGCACTATAAGGTTAACACCCACATTTATAACAGACGGAGACGCGGGCAGAAAGATCGACTTATTTATCGTGTCAATATAACACAATAAAACCAAAAAACAAGTGTTAGTAATGTAACCCTCTTAGGAAAAGCAGGCAACAAAATAATGAAGTGACCGTACTCACATAGGCTTTACTACTTTAACAGCAGTACAGGCACCGACGAATGCACCGTGAGTTTTTCAGAAACGCTATCATGCAACAGGGACTGCAAGAAGCTGTATCTGTGCGGCAGCGCAATTACCAACTGGGCGTCATGTTCCGCCGCAAAACGGGTTATGCCATTGATAACGTCTTTATTACAGATGTAATGATATTTAGGATTATAATTCTCGAGCATTTTATGCAGGGCCAGCTCTTCGGCTTTGACCTTCGGATCGTCGCATTTTTTCTCATCGGGGTCAACGTTTACAACCAGCAGTTCCATGTTATACCTGTCCAATATCCTTTTCAACGATTCCAGCGGAATTGCCTCGTTCACCTTTTTAAAATCGCAGGCCATTACAATACGCCTAACGGGGGTGTAGCAGCAAGCCGGCGGCACTACCACTACCGGCACCGGACTATTTTTGGATATACTGACCACATTGGCCCCTACGTGGCTCTCATCGGTGCTTGTGTTACCATTACTGCCTAAAATTACCAGGTCAACGCCATCGGTAGCTATAGTTTCAATTACAGCCCTGAGCAGTGGCAAACGGCTCACCATAGTCTTAACAGTGAGACCGGCAGCGCCTTTAGCCATTAATGTATTCTTCAGCTTATTGAGCTTGGCCAAACGCTCATCCGTACGATCTTCTATTTCCTCGGGGGTAGGCAGGATCAGATCGGGCGTAGGCAATATCGTTTCGTATATAGATACGTAGTATGAGTTTAAAAGAATAATATTGGTGATGCCTGTTTGGGCACTCAAACTGGCGGCAAATTCGGCTGCGTGTACCGATGTTTCAGAGAAATCAACGGGTACCAGATAGGTCTTCATAACTGTAAAGTTTTATAATTGGTTAGCTGTACTGAAAAATTTTTAGAGGATTATTTGCAGTTACAACATTGATAATAACGCGCGACAAAGAATTTTTGTTGTCGATTAATTTACGCAAAAACGGCCAATTATCATATCAAAAAAAGACCTTTTATATAACTTTTATCTCCATGGAAAGAAGGGTATGCGCACGCTTACCACGAGCAAAAAGAAGGCAAGGGTCACAAAAAATAAATTAATGATTTACTAACTTCGTACTCGCAATACCTAAATTTCAACTAACACCTGTATCCGATGAAAAGCTTAAACTGGCTGGCATTTGCACTGCTATTCTTCATCAGCAGTTATCCGACCTATTCACAACCCCACGGAAGTTACCACGCCATATATTCAGGCACGCCCTGGTTTGATGATCATGGCAACATCGTTAGCGCACACGGCGGATGTATTATTAAAGACAACGGCAGGTATTACTTCTTTGGGGAAATACATAACGATACAACCAATGCGTTTTCGGGCTTTAGCTGCTACTCCTCCACCGATCTCTACAACTGGAAATTTGAAAACATAGCCTTACCAGTACAGGATACCGGCAAACTGGGCGCTAACCGTGTAGGCGAACGGGTAAAAGTAATGAAGTGCCCTGCCACCGGCAAGTACGTCATGTACATGCATGCAGACAACCTTGCCTACAAGGATCAGTATATAGGCTATGCTACCGCTAAAACCATCACCGGGCCTTACAAGTTCCATGGACCGTTATTATTTAAAGGTAAACCCGTTAAGAAATGGGACATTGGCGCTTTTCAGGATTCAGACAGTTCGGGCTATATCCTTGTGCATGGTGGAGATATTTATAAGTTGAGCGACAACTATACCAGCATTGCCAAACAAGTACTCAAAAACATGTCGCCTGATAGTGAGTCGCCGGCTATGTTTAAGAAAGGGGGGATTTATTATTGGCTCGGCTCGCACCGCACAAGCTGGGAACGTAATGATAACTTTTATTATACCGCTACGTCGCTCAAAGGGCCGTGGGTTGCTCACGGAAACTTCGCGCCTAAAGGCACCCTCACCTGGGACTCGCAAACCACCTACGTTTTCCCTGTTATCGGCCCCAAAGACACCACTTTTATGTTTATGGGCGACAGGTGGTCGTACCCTCGACAGGCTTCGGCTGCCACTTACGTTTGGCAGCCAATTTCCATTTCAGGCGAATCCATTACGATTTCAAAATATAAAACGGCCTGGCAAATTAATCTACCAAGCCGAACCAAAACGGCAGCGCCCGGCCAAAAGTTCTTGCCCAACACAGACAAAAGAATAAGCTATTTTGGTAATTGGCAACCATCAAAAGATACTACTATCAGGGTCAAGAGTTCGGATACTAAGAATGATTCATGCTCCATCAAATTTTCCGGCACCCAAATAGGCTTATATTGCCTGGCTCAACCCACTGGCGGCTATGCGCAGGTAAAGCTTCGCGATAGCAAAGGCGAAACGATATTATCATGTATTATTGATACCTATTGTAATTACACCGCACCTATGTTAAAATTTATGAGTCCCGTGCTCCCGAAAGACACGTACACCCTCACTGTATATGTTATGGGCGAACACGGTAACTGGTCCGACAAAAGGAAGTCGACTTATGGAAGCAAGGGAAATTTTATCGCCATTGATAAAATTATGGTGAATGAACCATCAGCCCAAACGCATCCAAAGCGCCATCATAAAAGAACCATTAGGGGAATTTAGTCAGACTTTCCTACCTGCGGCCCTACCCTTCGAGAGGGTTCGGAGGGGTTAATAGAAGCAACTTTTTCATCAAAAAACTTTGAATATTAAAAATAACACGCTACCTTTGAACTGTAATATTTAAAATTACAGAATGAACGGACGCTTCCCCATCGCTTTACATATACTTACGCTGCTTGATCTGGCGGCTGGGGAACTGCTTTCGTCAGACTATATTGCAGGCAGCGTTAACATTAACCCGGTACTGATTCGCAAGGAATTAAGTAGTCTCAGAAATTATGGCCTGGTTCAAAGCAAGGAAGGCAAAACCGGCGGTTACAGCCTGGCAAAACCGGCAAAGGAAATAACACTGGCAGACGTTTATCTTTCGGTAAAACAATCGCCGCTTTTGGGGGTCGCCAAAAATACCCCTAACCCTAATTGTCCGGTCGGTAAAAAAGTAAACGAACAACTGGAATACCTTTACGAAGATGCAGATAAAGCCATTGTATCACATTTAAAGAAGCAGACACTCGCCGAATTCGGCAAAAAATTTAAATAAATATTTTTTTAACAAAAACTGTAACAATTTTAATTACAATTAAAACAACAACTATGAAAGTAGCAATTATTGGAGCATCGGGCTTTGTAGGTCAGCGCCTGGTTAATGAAGCCTTGCAACGTGGCCATCAGGTAACAGCCATTGCACGCAATACTGAAAAGATCACTGTTCAGAACGAAAATTTAACGGTAAAAGCCGTGGATGTAAACAATGTTGATGCCCTGGCAGCAATATTAAAAGGCAACGACGCCGTGATCAGCGCTTTTAACGCAGGATGGGCCAATCCTGATTTATATAATGCATTTATTAAAGGCTCAGAGGCTATACAGCAAGCTGCGAAAAAGGCAGGGGTAAAAAGGTTTCTCGTTATTGGTGGTGCCGGAAGTTTGGAAATTGCTCCCGGACTTCAACTCGTTGACAGCCCTAGCTTCCCTGCTGAATGGAAAACAGGCGCAACCGCAGCCCGCGACTACCTCACTGCCCTGCGCAACGAACAGGACTTAGATTGGACCTTTATCAGCCCTGCTATAGAACTGCATCCGGGTGAAAGAACCGGAAAATTCAGATTGGGTACCGAGCAGCCGGTATTTGATGCCCAGGGCAAAAGCAAGATCTCTGCAGAAGATATGGCTATCGCTATTTTAGACGAAGTGGAGAACGGGCAATTCGTTAAAAAACGCTTTACTGTTGGGTATTAATTTTGTCTTGAACTCGAATTTGTCAATTAAAGAATTGACAGAATAAAAAATATTGTCATTGCGAGGAGGTACGACGAAGCAATCCCGTTGGAAGCTTGACCGCTATTGGTTGACTAGGAGGTTGCTTCGCTATCGCTCGCAATGACACTTTTTCAAGTGCGTTGTCAGGCGTTCTCTACTTCACAAATTTAGCAGCTACCCAATCCTTCAGTTTTTTATGGCTGATGTATTTAAGGCCATGCTTAGCCGCTTCTTCGGTAATAATATCTAAGTCTGGCGATTCATAGAAGCCGCTGAAGAATATTTCGCCACCGGTCTTTAAAACCTCGCCGTAACGCTGCATCTGGTCGAGCAGGATATTGCGGTTGATGTTGGCCAGAATAATATCATATGCCTCATCAGGGATCACTTCTTTTGAACCGCACAAAGCTTTAATATTTCCAGCCCCATTTAAGCCGCTGTTTTCAATAGTGCTTTCGTAGCAAACCGGGTCGTAATCAATAGCGGTTATACTTTTTGCGCCGAGCTTTGACGCCAGTATGGCCAGGATGCCCGTGCCACAACCCATATCCAACACCTCCTTATCTTTAAAATCTGCTTCGAGCATGAGGCTCATCATCATAGCTGTGGTTTGATGATGCCCGGTACCGAAAGCCATTTTAGGATCGATAACGATCTCATAAGGAAAATCAGGTCTGGCGTCGTGAAAAGTGGCCCTTACCCAAACCTGATCACCAATTTGAATAGGCTCAAAATTACTTTCCCATACCTCATTCCAGTTCTTCTGCGGAATCAGGTTTATTTCGTACGAAAAGCTGAATTGATCGTGGTAATCAGCCAAATGCTCATCCAACACCGCCTGATCAAACTGATCCGCGCCAATGTAAGCCTTGAAACCGACCTCGGTCTCTTCAAAAGTATCAAATCCAACTTCTGCCAGTTCGTTGATCAAAAGATCCTGCTGGTAATCCTCTGCCCCGATAACCGTGAAGAGTAACTCGTAGTAATTCATGTGGATTAGATATGAGATGTGAGATATGAGATTTGAGACAATTATTAGGTTTCGGACTTAAGACTCACTTAAATCTCATATCTAATGTCTCATATCTCACATCTAAAAATTAATTAAATACCTTAGCGATATCGGTAAAGTCGCGTGATTTAAGGGATGCGCCGCCGATGAGGCCGCCGTCAATATCTGGTTGTGCAAATAGTTCAGGAGCGTTTTTAGCGTTACAGCTACCACCGTAAAGGATAGTGGTATCGTCAGCAATCTGCTGGTTATATTGCTCAGCGATTGCATTACGGATAAATGCGTGGATCTCTTGTGCTTGTTCAGAAGTAGCAGTTTTACCAGTACCAATAGCCCAAACAGGCTCATAAGCTAATACAACTTTAGCAAAGTCGGCCTCGCTCAAGCCAAAAATACCTTCTTCAAGTTGCGTTTTGATCACCTCGAAATGTTTATCTGCTTCGCGTTCCTCTAAGGTCTCACCGATGCAGAAAATCGGTTTTAGATCATGCTTAAGCACGGTGTCAACTTTAGCAGCTAATAACTCATTAGTTTCGCCAAAATACTGACGGCGCTCTGAGTGGCCCAAAATAACATATTGTGCGCCTACAGACTTGATCATCTTTGCCGAAACCTCACCGGTATAAGCGCCAGACTCGGCCTGGTGAGCATTTTGAGCACCAATGGATACATGCGAATGACCTTTTGCCAGTTGAGCCAGGCTATATAAATGTATGAACGGGCTGCAAACCACCACTTGCTGGTTGCCAGTTACTTCGTCCTTAACCATGTTGGCAACTTCAGAAAACAAAGATAAACCTTCATTATAATCGAGATTCATTTTCCAGTTACCTGCTACGATTTTCTTTCTCATCGTTGTTTAGTTATTTGTTAATGCGTTATTTAGTTACTAAGTTATTCTGTTATTGGGTTACTAGGGGTATTGGGTTACTGGGTTGTTAAGCATGGGCTATTAAAACCAGGCTTTGCGGTATTCGTCGGTTAGTTCAAATACTTTTTCCAATATCTTGCGCTCTGTTTCGTCAAAAACCCTTCCCGGTCGGCGCTCAAATACCTTTTCGGCTGTTTCGAACATCTTTTTGAGCGTATAAGTCTCTGATCCATGCACACCGCCCCAGGCAAAATCGGGGATAAAGTTCGGCGGATAACCGGCACCAAAAACATTAGCGCTTACACCTACTACCGTACCTGTATTAAACATGGTGTTGATGCCGCATTTAGCATGGTCTGCCATGATGAGGCCGCAAAATTGGAGGCCCGTTTTGCGAAAATGACTAGTGCCATAATCCCAGAGCTTTACCTCGGCATAATTATTCTTCAGGTTGGAGTTATTGCTGTCTGCGCCAATATTGCACCATTCGCCCATTACAGCATTACCCAAAAAGCCCTCATGCCCTTTGGACGAATAGCCCCAGATCACCGAGTTATTGATCTCGCCGCCTACCCTGCTATATGGCCCCACAGTAGTTGCTCCATAAATTTTCGCGCCCATTTTTATCTGGGAGTTATTACACAAGGCAAATCCACCACGAATGTGAACGCCTTCCCAAACACTGGTATTCTTCCCTAAATAGATAGGGCCGTTTTTGGTATTGAAAGTCGAGCACTCTGCCTCCGCTCCTTCTTCCGCAAAGAAATCATCACCAATAATCACATTAGTACCGCTTACCGGCGCGCTTGCTCTGCCTTTGGTAAGAAGTTGAAAGTCCTTCCTTAGCTCCGCATCATTCTTCCGGAATATATCTTCAGGGTAACGAATTACTACCGGCTCATGTCCAAGTTCGGTAACCGCGTCGTACTGACTGTCAGCGTTAAAGTTTAATGAATCTGTTAACCCAAGCTTTACGGCTACCAATGAGTCATTATATTTCAATGCCTTACCCTGTCCCAGCTTATCGATGGCTTCGAGCAAAAGTTCATCAGGGCAAAAAGAACCGTTAATGAAAATATTTATATCGTCGGTATTTACCGGAAACTTCTCCTGAAGATAAGGTTGCGTAAGGAACGAATATGGGAGATTCAGGTATTTGCCCCACTTTTCGGCGATGGTCAGAATCCCGATCCGCAGGTCGGCAACCGGACGCGTAAAGGTTAGGGGTCTTAAATTGTGATGTGCGTTGTCGTCGAAAAGGATAATTCCCATGCGGCAAAAATAAAAAAAGTCCCCTGACATTGTCGGGGGACCTTGAATATTTTCGGCGTAAGCGATTACTTTTTAGCGTAACGGCTACGGAATTTATCAATACGTCCGGCAGTATCCACCAGTTTCATCTTACCGGTATAGAACGGATGCGAAGTGTGAGAAATTTCTAATTTCACTAACGGATATTCGTTACCGTCTTCCCACTTAATGGTTTCACGGGTATCAATGCATGATTTGGTCATAAAAGCGTAGTCGTTTGACATATCTTTAAAAACCACTAATCTATAGTTTGACGGATGCAGATCTTTTTTCATTATTAAACTTTCCTTTCAAAAGAGGGGCAAATATACTTTTTTACTTTCAATCAAAAAAGTTTTTGTTGAAAAAATATACATAGTGATTAGTTAATAGAGGTTCGAGAATAGTTGAGCAGAGATTGTAGATTAGAGGTTAGCTGATTGGAGATTAGTGAGCTAAGGTAAATAGTTAAAACCCAATCATTGCGAGCGATAGCGAAGCAACCGTTTCGCATAGATGGGAAATTTATCTTCCCCCAAGGCTAATCTATGCACACAACTCTAGGTACCACTAAAAGTTTGTGCTACTATTAACGTTAGCCCGCTCAGTTGCCGCGGGGGCTGTTACTTTGAGGGGGCAAAGTAACCAAACCCCTTGACAGCAGCAGGCCTCTTGTCGCACTCAGGCCCACCCTGCAAATCCGGCAGAAGCACGGGCTGCCAATCTTTTGC